>PVMK01119315.1_pt1 | contig 12794 bp, 9 predicted proteins | sample 1853481 | NCBI WGS metagenome assembly PVMK01 (sample SAMN08533507, study PRJNA380276) | Marine sediment metagenome, whole genome shotgun sequencing project.
GATGCGGTATTTCATGGTTTTCTTTCACCTCATAATACCTGAATTTTACACGTGTTCCTACCAACGATGAAAAAGCGTTTATATCTGTATGTTTTCCAAATCGAAGTTTGTTGAAAAAAATTCAGGTGTCCGCTTTTTTTTAAAATCAACACACCACCCACTAAGTAAAATATCCTAAAAAAATATATTAAGACCCATGATGGCTTTGGCAAGGTCGGTTGGTGGCGCAATTCTAATGGGTTCCAGGTGTCAGAGCAGCCGCGGGCTTGAAAAGTTGACAGTCTAATCGAAAAAGAAACTCTGCGGTTCGCTGCTCCAACTATGCGTAGTTTCATATAAGGGTTCACAGACCTGACGGTTTCTCCATCCTGATCACAAACATCAAAAGGGCCGGTATTACAAAAATGGTAAAGGCGGTGGAAACCGCCAGTCCCCCCAGGACTACGCTGCCGAGTCCCCGGTAAAATTCTGAGCCCGGACCGGGTATCAAAACCAGCGGCAGCATACCGAAAATACTGGTGGCGGCACTCATGAAAATCGGTCGCAACCGGCTGCGGGTGGATTCAAGGACGGCTTCGCGGTAGCGCATCCCTTGGTACCGGATGTTGTTTAAAGCCTGGTGCACGATCAGGATGGCATTGTTGACGACCACGCCGACCAGGATTACAAATCCCAACATGGTCAGGATATCAAGGGGCTGATTGCCGATCAAGATGTTGACCAGTTTGAGTCCGAGCAGTCCACCGGCGGCCGCCAGCGGAATGGTGAACATGATGATCAGCGGATAGATAAAATTGCCGAACAGGGCGGCCATCAGCAGATAGGCGATCGCAGCGGCCAGAATAAAATCGAACTGAAGGGTTCTGCGGGCCTCGGTCAGCTTATCGGCAATGCCGCTTTGCCCGATATCCACCCCCTTCAACATTCCCTGCCCGGCGAGGGGCTTGACCACTTTCTCAGTAATTCTCTCCATGGCTTCCTGCAGTGCGAGGGTCGGTGGCGGGGTGATCTCCAGCGTAATGGTTCGTTGTCTTTCGAGGTGCCTGATCTGGGTGATGCCGAAGGTACGATGCATCTGGGAGAGCGAGGACAGCGGAATAACCTTTCCGCCCGGAATGGCGATCGAAGCGTTATACAGTGCTTCCGGAGTTGGGATATCTTCTTCGGAAGCCTTGAGAATCATATCAATTTTCTTCTCGCCTTCTTGCTTGAACTCGCCGATTTCACGGCCGTCCATCAGCACATCAATCGCAACGCCGAAGTTCCTGGCTGTCAGACCGGCTGCTTTAAGCCGATCCCGATCCGGAATAATCTGAATCTCGGGAAAAAGCAATTCCAGTGATGGTATCGGTCGGACCTGAGCTTGCGGAATTTCCTTTTTTATCGCACCAAAAAGCATGCCGCTGATCTGCACAATGCGATCCAGCTCATTGCCGCTGACATTGAGCTGTATCGTTCTGCCCCGGCCAAGACCGGTTTGAAATACGCCGGCCTGAATACTTACTCCGTACATCCCCGGGATTGAAAAAATCGTGCGCGTGAAAAGCGGTATCAGCTCGGCGGCTCGCTGTTCATGCATACTGATGGCACCAAAGAGCATGATTTGTTCCGCTCCCACATAAAACATATTCTTGATACCGGGATACCCGTTGTGGTCTTTATAAAAATAGGGCTCATTTATGCGATAAATGTGTTCCCCAATTGCTTTTCTTTCATCAAAAGAAAGACCGGGAGGTGGGATCAGGATATTGATCACCAGGTTGCGGTTGCCCTGGGGAAGATACTCCATTTTAGGCAACAGTTCCCAGGCTCCATATATCGAAAGGATGCTTAAGCAAACCACCGCGGCCAGCCGCGTAAACCAGTTTATCGTGACCCCCTTCACGAGCCACATAATGCCGGATTCAAGCCAACCGCCGATGGTACCCAAAGGTGATTTAGACCGTCGTGACGCCTGTTTTTGCCTGCTCAACGAAAAAAGCTGCTTGGCAAACATTGGAATGACCGAGACCGAAACAAACAGGCTCAACGCCACGGCAAAAGTCACGGCAATCGCGATATCCCTGAAGAGTTGACCCGCTTCTTCCTCCATAAAAATCACCGGCAGGAACACGGCGATGGTGGTCAATGTGGAAGCCAGAATCGCACCCCATACTTCCCGTGTCCCTTCATAGGCGGCTTTAAAGGCAGATTTGCCCATACGGCGATGCCGGTCGATGTTTTCCAGCACCACAATCGCACTGTCGATCAGCATCCCCACAGCAAAAGCAATGCCGGCCAGGCTGATTACATTCAGGTTGCGTCCCAGCAGGTTCATGAAAAAAAACGTACCGATAATACTGATGGGAATCGCCGTCGCAACAATGACCGTTGAAATAATACTTCTTAAAAAAATCAACAAAACAAGAACTGCCAGAATTCCTCCCAGCAGGATATTCTGCCGCACCAGTGAAATCGCCCCCCGAATGTAAGGCCGCTGGTCGTATACCCAGTCCAGAAAAATTTTCTCTTCGGCAAGTTTTTCCTCATTCAACCAGATAACCACCGCTTCGAGTTGATCCGAGAGCTCGAGGATATTGGCATTGGGTTCCGGTTTGACGCCAATCGCGATGCCCTCTTTTCCCAGGTGCAACATGGCGGAAGTGAGTTTGTCAAATCCAAAGTTCACATCGGCTATATCCGCCACTTTGATGCGCTGCCGTCCGGTGGATCGGATCACCACATTTTGAATATCCTCGGGTGATTTAAATTCAGCCACTGCCCGGATTCGATAATCCCGGCGCCCGACCCCCATGGTGCCGGCCGAGATGTTGACGTTATCCGCTTTAAGGACGCTGATTAAATCGTTGATCGTCAGACCGTATGCCGCCAGCCTTTCAGGCTTGACAACAATGTGCATCTCCTTTTTTATGCCGCCGCCGATGAAAAGATCTGCCACACCCTCGGTGCGTTCCAAATACTGCCGAATATTATTTTCAAAATAGGTGCGGTATGTATAGGTGGATTTGGCATTGCCCGGCAACGTTTTGAGCACCATCCAGATTACCGGTGAAGCCGCGGCACCGGTGGCGGCGATCACGGGTTTGTCCACATTATCAGGATAGGCCGGCACTTCATCCAGTTTATTGGAAACCCTGAGCAAAGCGCCATCCACTTCGGTTCCAATGCTGAATTTAAGCGTAACGGTTCCCTGGTTGTTGAATGAAGCGCTTTCCAGCTCAAAGAGACCGGGGATTCCCTTTAATACTTTTTCCTGTTCCTCAATGATCTCACGTTCAATCTCATAGGGTGTTGCGCCGGGCCAGACGGTGGTTACCGTGATTTCCGGTTCGATAACGGTCGGACTCAACTGATATGGCATGCTCGTCAACCCAATCCAGCCGAAAAGCACCACGAGAATGATGCCGACAATAATCGATACCGGTTTTTCTATGGAAAATCTAATGGGGTTCATTCCGACTTCCGCATTTCAGCATGGGTCTTCCGTTCCTTTTTTCCGACTTCCGCATTCCGACTTCCGCATTCAATCTTCTGTCATCGGGTAAACAACCGCCTGCTCATTTCTCAACCGCTCGTTACCCGCGACCACAATCAACATTCCTTCCTTTAGCCCTTCGGCCTGAATACCGGCGGTTAATCCGTTGTAACCGAGAATTTGCACCGGCATCATATTGGCTTTCGAGTCTAAAACTGCAAAAACGACATTTTGCCCGAACCTGGTGGTGAGGGAATCCCTGGGAACAATGAGGGTACGAATGGTTTTGGCGGTCGGCAAAATGACCCTGGCCGACATCCCTTCAATCAGGGAGTATTCATTGGCCGTTCTTATTTTGACCGGAAAAGTCCGCGTTGCAATATCACCACGAGGAACAATAGCGCTCACGTTTCCAGCCAGATGATTACCATTTACCGTTACGTTCACCCGCATATCTTTCTTAATAAACTGAATGTATCTCTCCGGTACATCGGCCACAATATCAATGGTGTCATCTTTACCGATCACCGCCACCGTTTCGCCTTCCGAAACCCACTCCCCCCGGTCAACGTGCCGTTTGATGACCACCCCGTTAAAAGGGGCTCGAATTATCTTTTTCTTCAGCTCGATTTCGAACTGCTCAACCTGGGCCTTGAGAGCAGCCGCCCGTTTTTCAAGACCGATGACCCGGTAACGGTTCTCATCATAAGATTGCTCCGAAATGGATTTTTTCTTATACAAGATTTTTCTTCTTTTCAAATCAATCCTGGCAATCTGTACCTCGGCTAAGATTTGCTCATATGAGGATATTGCGGCCTGGCGCCTTTTGCGAAGTAACTCTGAACCCAGTTCGACCAGAATCTGGTTCTCCTGAACCCTCTGGCCTTCCTCAAAACGGACGGCCTCAACCAGGCCGCTCATCTCCGCCGCCGTATCGGAAATCTCCTGATAAAAAACCGTGGCGATAAATTCAGCTTGCGGCGCAACCATACCGCTTTCAACCTGGCGACGGTCACATTGGCCGGTGGTGGTCCTGGTTGTTTTTGCTGAGCCCACAAATAGGAAGGCAATGAAAGAAAATAAATCACCGCAATGATCAATAATATTCCAAGTTGATACGATCTGCTAACCATGCACTCTCTCCATGGATGTGGATAAAGGTTCAGGGTTCAAGGTTCAGCCCACCCGCTGGCCAGAAAAACGGCCAGATAAATCAAAAAAGAAACTCTGAAAAAGCGAATATCGAATTTCAAATAATAAATCCTCCTCCGGCGGACAGGTGTCGAATTTCGAAGTCATGTATATAAATGCTTTATTTTCAAAATAAGGCTATTCATACAAATGACAAGAAACCTGTTTAGTTAACAATTGAAAGGATCTTGGCAACAGTAAGACTATGTGCTCGATTATGCAATGCAAAATCAAGAGACCATAAGCTTAGATGACAGGATACATTAAATATTCAATTTTCATTCTTCAATATTCATGGCAGTTGGTATAGACGATTTCCATGGGGAGTTGCATGTCATCATGGGGGAGATATTCCAAGACTGCAGCGAAAGCTTTTTCCCTGACTCTTGATAATTGATATTACTGGCGTCTTTATATTCGGAAGCCTGAAGTGCTTTTCGGCATGGAATCGGAAAGACGCTGGAGGCTCTCTTTTTGAGCACCGTTCGTGCCAGCACATCGCAGTCTCGAGTACCTTTGCGAGGCAATCTGATGGGAATATCAATCAGAATTAGGGGAGCTGTTTTAGATACCCGTTGCCAGATGCCCCAATGTCGGGGAAAATGTTAACTACCCAATCTCCCTTGCGGCCTATTTCAACAACAAACCAACCGGCCTTGCAGGCATCGAGACCGACGGCACAATAATTTTCGGATTTATGGGCGGGCATTGAAGTCGGGATTATTCGATTGCGGGTTTTGGAAGTCGGAATTTGGATTGGTGTTGATTACTCTCTGTTTTACGTGTTTGACTAATTTCGTATTACCTTTGACCTTTAACCTTTAGCCTTATACCTTTTACCTTTTCAAAACAGGTGCGCGACATCTGATATAATTTCCTTGATATTTTCTCCAATATCCTCAAGTGATTCAGGCTTCATTTGCAGTATTTTGACGGAATCAAGTCCGGCCAAATCTATTTCCTCACTAAAGAGGCTGAAACCAATTTTGCGGGTAAGCATGTTGGCCAGGTGGACAATCAGGATTTCTTTATCGGTGTCAGGACTTAATTCTTTATCTTCGTGGTGGGTCAGGACGTTGAGGAGCTGATCATCAAATCCCCAGCGTTTGAGCAGAAGACCACCGAGGCTGAGATGAGCTTCCTGAATATTGGCGGTAACGGCATTCATGTTGAGGTCTTTTTCTTTTGAAATATCCGTGAATGCTTTCAACAGCAGAATTTTTCCAATATCATGGGTCAGACCCATCAGAAAATATTTTTCCAAATCGGCAAGCTTCAAATTCTGCGCGATAAGCTTGGATCCGTATGCACTCGCCAGGGAATGCACCCACAGCTTGTCCATTAGAATTTTGAATTGAACATGGTCGGTGCTGTAGAGGCCTTTATTGGCAATCGCCAGCACAATGTTCAAGGTCTCTTTAAGACCCAGCCGCGGAAGCGCACTTTTTACATTCTGTATCTCCGTAACCCCACGATAAACCGGGCTGTTGGAGACGGAAATCAATCGCAGCGATATCACCGGATCTTTTTCAATAACCCGGGCCACATCTTCGGAGGTTGAATTGGGCCGCTTTACCACCGCCTGGATCTCTCTTACCACCTGGGGCATGACCGGCGGATTGAGTTTGCCGGCCTGAAATTTTTGCAGGATGCCGGTAAAGATATTCTTCATGGAAGCCGTTTCTTTTTTCAACCTATAATCTTCGGATTGACCGGAATGGGCTTCGATGAACGCCAAAATATCGTTGATCAGATTATCGTCAAATTGCTGCCCCGCCTGACTGTTAATATCCTCCAGGGCATCCCCGAGACCCAATTTATTTTTGGAAAAACGGGGAAACATCAAATTATCAAGGTGATTGAAAAGCCCGATGATCCGGGCACCCAGGGGAATGTTTTCGCCTTCGATACCATCCGGATAACCGCTGCCGTCAAAGGCTTCATGATGGTGGCGCACCATCGGTAATATACTATCCAGATAGCTGAAGTTTGACAGAACCTTTTCGCCGCTGACAGGATGTCTTTTTATCCGGACCATTTCCGCTTCGCTAAGCGGCTCCGATCCCTGTAATATGTCAACCGGGATGGCCACGATCCCGATATCATGCAGCAGACCGGCCAGGTAAACGGTTTCAACATCGTCAGCAGCAACAATTTTATATTCCTCACAGAAATTGGCACTATTGTCGGCGACACGCTCAGAATGCTTTTTTAAGAACGGATCTTTTTCTTCGAGCAACGCAGCCAGCGTACTGACGACCTCCAGGATCAACGATCTCACTTCAGATTTCGTTTGGGGTATTTTCGTATAGGCCATAAGTATCTTTCATTTTTTTGAAGAAACTGAAATTTACTCTTAGTTTATGATATTTAAAGGAATATTTCAAGTAAAACCACTGGTTGCAGTGAGGCCCGGGCCCTTACTACCGAGTCATTGGCAAAAAAAGAAGGCCCCGGTTGAAATTCACCGTTGAATACACATAGTATAAGCAAATCAATCGTAAAAACGAGGTTAAGCGGTTCATTAGTTAAAACCATATCAATTATGATTTGACACACAATTATCTTTTCCTTATTATTCGGCGGGAATACATTCGTTGCACGTTGCTTGACTTCCGCCTCAACCGGTCGGTATTGGCCAACGGCCGCTGAAATGCGATATCAGAAGAACAGGTATGACGATTATGAATCTTAGCGCATCCTGGAATGCAGATTATATTGATGCCCAATACAAGCTCTGGAAAACGGAGCCTGAAAAATTTTCCCGCGAATGGCGCCTTTTTTTTGAAGGTTTTGATCTGGCTGCTTCCGGCCGGGTACCTGCAGACAAGACAACGAGCGAAGATACCCATCCGCGCCAATCCCGCGTGCAGGCTCTCATTTATCGCTACCGCGATCTCGGACATTTGATGGCCTGTCTGGATCCGCTGGCAGCCTGCCCGACCGACCATCCCCTTTTAAACCTGGCAGCCTTCAATCTGGAACCCGCAGATCTGGATTGCAAATTTCCAGCCCCCCAATTTTCTAAAATCGGCCCGGCACCGCTGCGTGATATCATCAACGCCCTGCGCGAAACATATTGTCATTCGGTCGGAGTTGAATTCATGCACCTGCAGGACCCGGACGAAAGACAATGGCTGATAGACCGCATGGAACCAGCGCGCAACCAACTGCGGTTAAGCGCCGCGGACCAACGCCGGATTTTGCAAAAACTTTTTCAAACCGCTCTGCTGGAACAGTTCCTCAATAAAAAATACCTGGCTGTGACACGATTTTCCCTTGAAGGGGCGGACGCTATTATCCCGGCCCTGGACAGCCTGGTTGGACATGTTGCGCAAAAGGGCTGCCGGGAAATCATATTGGGCATGGCCCATCGCGGACGCTTAAATGTCCAGGCCCATATTTTGGATAGACCTTATGAAGATATTTTTAGTGAATTTGAAAATTGCTACAGCCCGGATGATCTTGTCGGCGCCGGCGATGTGAAATACCACAACGGCTATCTGGCAGAGGTAAAAACCACCGGTGACCGGATGCTGCGAATTTTGTTGATGAATAATCCGAGCCATCTGGAGTCGGTGGATCCGGTGGTGGAAGGATTTGCCCGGGCCCGCCAGGACTTTACGGCCGGTCAAAATCGAGATTCAGTGCTGCCTTTCCTGATTCATGGCGATGCGGCCTTTGCCGGGCAGGGAATCGTGGCCGAAACACTGAATATGTCGCAGCTTGAGGGCTATCGCACCGGCGGTACGATTCATCTGGTGATCAACAATCAGATCGGCTACACCACCTTGCCCGAAGATGCCCGTTCCACCCGTTATTCCACCGATGTTGCCAAAATGCTGATGGTACCGATTTTTCATGTGCACGGCGAGGATCCGGCCGCCCTGATCCATGTATTTCGGCTGGCCGCCGACTACCGCTGGCAATTCGGCAAAGACGTCGTGATTGACGTGGTCTGTTTTCGCCGTTACGGACACAATGAAGGCGATGAGCCGTATTTTACCCAGCCTTTAATGTACGAACGAATTCGACAACGGCCGTCACTGCATCAGGTCTATGCCGAGAACCTGATTGAGACGCAAATCGTTCAAAAAAGAGATATCGAAACCTTGGCCGACCGCATTAATACACAATTAAACACTGCTTATGAAACCGTGCACGGCAGTGAATGTCCGTTTCCTTTCGTTAATTTTTACGAAAACTGGGATAAATTACACGGGAATTTTTCCCACGAATCGGTCACCACCGGAGTCAAAGATAAAACCCTTAGTTCAATTTGCCAAAAGCTGGCCTCATTGCCGGAAGGTTTTAACTTAAATCCGAAACTGAAGCGGCTGTTGCAAAAACGGGAGGAGGCGGTGGAGCGGGGATACGGGATAGACTGGGCCGGAGCCGAAGCACTCGCCTTTGCCACCCTGCTGACGGAAGGAATTTCCATTCGTCTCAGCGGTCAGGATAGCGGCCGGGGAACATTCAGTCAGCGCCACAGCGTGCTGGTGGACACTCAGTCCGGCAAACGATTCATACCATTAAATGAGTTGGATAAAAACCAGGCACCTTTTTATGTTTATGACAGCCTGTTATCCGAGACCGGTGTGCTCGGTTTTGAATACGGCTATTCGTTAGCCCAACCCGATGGACTTATTCTCTGGGAAGCTCAATTCGGAGATTTTGCCAACAATGCCCAGTCGGTCATTGACCTGTTTATCGTCAGCGGAGAATCCAAATGGCAGCGCCTGAGCGGGCTGGTATTGCTTCTGCCCCACGGTTTCGAGGGTTTGGGGCCCGAACATTCCAGTGCCCGCCTGGAACGCTTTCTGCAATTATGTGCCGGGGACAATATTCAAGTTTGCTACCCGACCACTCCCGCCCAGTATTTTCATCTATTACGACGACAGGTAAAAGGCGGATTTCGCAAGCCGCTGGTGGTAATGACTCCCAAAAGTCTTCTACGCCACCCGGCGGCGGTATCAAGTCTGGATGAACTGAGCGCGGGCTCTTTTCAGCCCGTTTTTGATGACCCGGATGAAGTCAAGGAAGCCAAAAAAATCCTTTTTTGCAGCGGAAAGATTTATTACGAACTCTGGGCCCGCCGAAAAGAGCTTGATATTGCAGACATCGCCATTTTGCGATTGGAACAGTTTTATCCGTTCCCTGACCAACGGCTAAAAACGATCGTCAGTCAATATTCAAAGGCCAAACACTGGTGCTGGGTGCAGGAAGAACCGCAGAATATGGGCGGCTGGCAATTCATCAAACCCCGCCTTGAGAAGATCATAAAGCGCACCCTGAGATATATCGGCAGAGAATCGGCCTCCAGCCCGGCCACCGGTTTCCCGGCGATTTTCAGGCAGGAGCAAAATTCAATTATCGAAAAAGCAGTCGGGCCGCCCGGCGGTCACCGGGAGCAGGCGGAAGTAAGCTAAGCATCAGGACTGAGTAACGAGGACTGAGGACTGAGTTAAAGAGGTCAAGGGCAATGGAAATAGCGACAAGCTCAGTCCTCAGCACTCATCACTTTATCGATTGGATAGAGCGAAGCGATTCCTCACTTCGACATTCGACATTCGATATTCTATAGTTCTGCGGTTCGCTTTTCAATAATGTTATCAGTCAATCGCCTTTAATATCTTAAGTAATTATTAAGGAGTACGTATGCTCATAGAAATCAAGGTCCCCAGTGTCGGAGAATCCGTTACCGAAGCACTGCTGGCCCAGTGGTTTAAAAATGACGGTGATCCGGTAAAAAAAGATGAACCCCTTTTTGTCATTGAAACCGACAAGGTCACCCTGGAAGTGGTGGCCGAAGACGATGGCATCCTTACGATTAAAGTGCCGGAAGGAGAAACGATAGCCATCGGCGCGGTGGTCGGCACCCTGGATACGGCGGCGACCACTCCTGAGGCTGCGCCCCAAGCAGCTGCAGCTGCCAAATCGGTAAAATCAACGCCGCCTGAACCACTGCCCGAAGCGGAGCCTCAGGCACCTGTCGCCGCAGATTCACAACCACAAACACTCGAACCGCCGGCCCCGCCCGAATTACCCGGGGGTCATATCCAATACGATCGACCTTTAGCGCCATCGGTGCGACGGCTGGTTGCGGAAACGGGCCTGAATCCCGCCTTGATATCGGGTACCGGCCCCAATGGACGTATCACTAAAGGCGATGTCGTTTTATACATGGAAAGCGGCCAGACCGCAGCAGCAGCCGTTGCACCGGACCCGGCGATGGTACCTGCCACCGCCCAATCTCCGGCTGAAGTCCAGGCTGCCACAGCCTTGCCGGATGCAGAATCCGTCAACCGCAAGCCAATGAGTCCGCTGCGGCGGCGCATCGCCGCCCGTTTGCTGGAGGCCAGGCAGAATACGGCCATGCTGACGACTTTTAACGAAATTGACATGTCCCAGGTTATGGCTATCCGCAAACAATACAAGGAATCCTTCAAAAAGAAATACCAGGTCAACCTGGGGATGATGTCGTTTTTTATCAAGGCCAGCGTCGAAGCACTCAAGGAAATTACTCAAATTAACGCCTTTGTCGACGGCGACGACATCATCGAGCATCACTACTATCACATCAGCGTAGCCATAGGATCCGAGCGGGGTTTAGTAGTTCCGGTTATCCGGCACGCCGATAAGCTGAGTTTCGCGGGGGTTGAACAGGCCATCGTGGATTATGTCAAAAAAATCAATGACAATCGCCTTGAAATGTCAGACCTGGAGGGGGGTACATTTACCATCAGCAATGGCGGTGTTTACGGATCTCTGTTAAGCACCCCCATATTGAACATCCCGCAAAGCGCTATTCTGGGGATGCACAAAATTGAAAAACGTGCGGTCGTCATTGATGATGAAATCGTCATCCGCCCGATGATGTATGTCGCGCTAAGCTACGATCATCGCATTGTAGACGGCCGCGAAGCGGTTACCTTCCTCAAACGCATCAAGGAATGTGTCGAAAACCCGGAACGAATCATGATGGAGATATAAAACCGGGTAACCGTTCACAGGTTCAGGGTTCAACGTTCAGGGTTAAGGACAAAGAAGGATTTAATTATGGCTAATAAAGAAAAGTACGATTTGGTAGTCGTAGGCAGCGGTCCCGGCGGCTATGTGGCTGCAGTCCGCGCCGCCCAGCTTGATTTGAAAGTCGCCTGTATCGAAAGAGAACCCCGCCTGGGAGGGGTTTGCCTGAATTTCGGCTGTATCCCCAGCAAAGCATTGCTGGACTCCAGTGAATACTATCTCCTGGCCAAAGAACAGTTTGCCGCCCACGGCATCAAAACCGGCCGGGTCAGTTTAGATCTGGCCGCCATGATGGCCCGCAAGGAAAAGGTGGTCCAGGAGCTGACCGATAACGTCAGAAAGCTGCTTGAAGGTCATAAAATCGATATCATTCACGGCAGCGCCGGATTGACCGCTCCGGACCGGGTGGAAGTTGAAGACCACTCCAACGGCAAGAAGAAGGGCAATCTCCGAACCCTGCAGGCCAGTGCAATTATTTTAGCCACCGGCAGCGAACCGATAGCATTGCCGGGTCTGGCTTTCGACGGCCGGCATATTGTCGGTTCCCGCCAAGCCTTGAATTTTAAATCCGTTCCCAATCATCTGGGGATCGTGGGCGGTGGTTATATCGGACTGGAGTTGGGATCTGTCTGGCTTCGCCTGGGAGCCAAGGTAACCGTAATTGAAATGCTGGCCAACGTTGCAACCACCCGGACGGACAGGTCGGACGCAAACTGCAGCGGGTGTTAAAACGTCAGGGAATTGCTTTTAAAATGCAAACCCGGGTGACCGGCGCCAAAATCTCGGATAAATCCGTGAAAATTAACCTGGAGACCAAAAAGGGAAATGAAACTTTAACCTGTGATCCATTATTAATCAGCGTCGGGCGACGTCCCCTCACCCGCGGACTGGGAGTCGAAGACCTGGGGATTCAAACCAGCCCTGACTCCGGGCACTTGCTGGTGGACACTTCCTATCGCACCAACATTCCCTCCATTTATGCCATTGGCGATCTGATCCCCGGACCGATGCTGGCCCACAAGGCCTCGGCTGAAGGTATCGCCGCCGTCGAATGCATTGCCGGCAAACCCGGTGAGGTCAATTATGATGCCCTGCCGGC
>PVMK01121432.1_pt1 | contig 12794 bp, 13 predicted proteins | sample 1853481 | NCBI WGS metagenome assembly PVMK01 (sample SAMN08533507, study PRJNA380276) | Marine sediment metagenome, whole genome shotgun sequencing project.
AAAAAAAATTCCTTATTTTCAAACAATACTTTTTCTCCAAAATTTTTACAAATATTTTCCAGACATGTTTTGATTTTTTGGATATTCGAATTTGAGGAAACAATAAATGAAATAAAACATTGAAAGGGATCTTGTCTTAACAATCGAAGTCCAAGATATTTTTTACTGCTTGTCTTGTTGTCTTGTCTTTTGAAATCGTCTTAAGATTTCCTCAGATTATCTTTTTCTCTAAAGTAATCGTTTTTTGTTGGTATATGATTTGATTTTACCCGAATCATTAATTCTTAAAACATCTGACCATTAATTCCGTACCAATTATTCTGATCCTTTTCCCAAAGAAAAACCTGTCCACTGTTTATGGTATTTTCTAAACTAATTTTACAATAATCAACCATTTCAAATGGTTATCGATTTCATTAACAGAAGGGAGCCTGAGCATCTAATCCAAATTGGTCATGGATCTCTTGGGCAAATTTCTCACAAGACTCAGTATCTCCATGAACTGTCAAAACCTTTGGATTCCCTTGTATTTTTTTAATCACTCTCAAACAATTCATTTCTATCTGCATGTCCAGAGAATTGGAATTGCTTTACTTCAGCTGCAACATTAAGATCCTTTCCTCTAGTGTTAACTTTACCCAGTATCAAGAAGCTTTTTGCCAGGAGTTCCTTCACCTTGATATGAAACAAGAGCTATTCCATTTTTGCTATCAAATGACAATTGTTGAAGGTAATATGTTGCATTTCCTCCAACCAGCATACCTGCAGGAGAAATAACTACACAAGGTTCTTCAATTGCACGTTTTCTTTTATTGTGATCTTTTATCGCAACAGCCTCATTAATTGCATCAGCAAAAACTTCAGGATCTCTGAGATAATTTGGATGACGGAACATAATGTCATTTACTTTGAGTGCCATTCCATCCATTATGATTTTGTGTTTAAAATTTGAACTTCGTAAAATACATGCAATCTCTTGGGAACGCTCCACTGAAAAAGATGGAACAAACAAGACTCCTTTTCTATCCATAACTTCATTTGCAAATTCGATTAATTCTCTTTCTGACTCTTTTCTTGGAATCTGCTCAGTTTGGGAATATGTACTCTCAATTATTAGAAGATCAATATCTCCAATATCTAAATCTGCTTCACGTAACATTCTAGAGCCGTGAGTTTTAATGTCTCCTGTATAGAATAGTCTCTTTTTTTCAGATTCAACTAAAACACTACTTCCACCAATTACGTGACCAGTTTCTCTTAGCTCAAACGTGGCATTTCCTTTGGTAATTTTTTGTTTAAAATCAATTTCTTTGGAGTTTCTCATCATATTGTTTAATTCGGGTAATCCAAACGGTTGTGCATCTTTTGTAATTTTTAGCATATCTTCAATGAGTAACTGCGTTAAATCAAAGGTAGGTGGTGTAGCATAGACATCTGTATTTCCGCTTACAAACAATGAAGGAACGTTTCCTGAATGATCAAGGTGTGCATGGGTAATAATTATGGCATCCAAATCTTTAGGTTTTACATGCAAGGGATATTGAGGAGGAGAACCTCGTCTTCCAAACAACACTCCATAATCTAATAATAAATTTGTCCCATTGCAATTTACTAAAAAACCAGAGCGTCCAACTTGATTTGCAGCTCCTAAAACTTTAACATCCAAGGAGTCTTTTGAAATCTAATCTATGTTAATACCTTGTCAAGATAGATCCGATGATTACGAATAATATAGAATCTACAAAAGCTTTAATTAGTGCAAGCTAAGATTCGATCCACATGGGAAGAACCTATGATGAGTGGATTAAAGCACAAGACCAAGCCCTTGTTTCAAAAACTCGTGCAGGCGACGAAGCAAATAAACCACTTCTAAATCAAATTAACTGGATTTGGGTCAAGAACCTTATGGATAAGAAACCAGAACTAAATCCATCTTCAGCAGAATTACTCGATTGGGTAACTTCTGGCCAAATCGACGCAATGAGAAAATAAACGTGCTTAACGCGTTATCTTTTTGTTTTTTATTAAATTATTAGTGCTGATTCATGTATTTGTCCAACACAAATTTTCTTTCGATCATTTTCATAACAGGGTTATGAAATTCAATCATGGTTTAAATAGCAACCCAGCATTAATAGATTGAATAAAATGCCAATCGCAATACTTCCAGACATCGATGAGCAAAGATGTATCGGATGTGCACTATGTGTAGAAATCTGTACAACTCTTGGTCCTGATGTCCTTAGAGTAAAACCAGTTGAAGGCTGGAAGAGAGGTAAAGCATTTGTCTTTTACCCAGAAAGATGTATTTCTGATGGTGCATGCATTGGTGTATGCCCAACAAAGTCAATCTTTTGGATGAGACCAATGAATTACACTGCTGGACAACCAGTGCCTCTTCACAAAAACGGTGTCTTCATCAACGGCTGGGCAGAAGACGCAGCCTTATAGACTGTATCTTTTAGCACACTTTTTTTCTTATTTTTATTTAAGAGATTTTTTCTTTATTCCTTTAGGGAGAATTTTGATAAAGTTTTTCAAAAACTCATCTTTCTTATCAAAATAAATTTCTGAAAATTTGTTGTTTTCAAAAAATTTTGTCCACGTCTTTTGAAATTCTGGAAATTCCTTTGAATCAAAAACCACTCTTGCAGTCTCATGATGAGCTGCAGGAAAAATATCTGATATTTCATTTGGTATTAATCCTAATTGTGGATTATAGTAACAAACTTGAATTGATTCAATATTTTTGAATTTCCGTTTTAGAGCAAAATAGTCTTGGGACAAATATCCTGGTTTAATTTTGGGTTCTTTTGTGATAATTAGGATATTTTTCTTGGTTTTGAATCTTCTAACAATAGTATGAAATGAACGAACTTCTGGTCTATATTGGTCGTCTTTATCATAAAGAAAAATAGCCTTTTCTTTAAATTTAGGAGTCGAAATAGACAAACTTTTAGAATTATTGATAAGAATCTCAGTCATCTCAAATAGTTTAGGATGAGCCCTTGCCTTTTTCAAAACATATTCCCATAACCTTCCTTCATAAATTGCCTGTTTTACCTTATCAACTTCAAGTTTTATTGCATGTAAATTATGTATGGCAATTTCATTAATTTTTTCTTGTCCTTTTAATTGACGCATTTCATCAGGCGTATATTTTGAGCAAATTTCACAATTACAAGGGAAGACAGAGATATCTGAAAGATATCTTGTCCCATCATCTGTCATGTATCTCTCTTGCTTTGCATACAACATGTATGATGCCGAATCAAATGTATCGCATCCCAAGGCTACCGCAAAAGGAATTGTTAATGGATGACCGGCTCCAAATAGGTGTAGTGGGATTGAGTATGGCATTTGTTTTTTTGCCGATATGATCATTTGAGCTAATAGTTTGAATTCATAAGATTCCATAAATTCAACTGGGCTCCCCAAAGCCAACATCTTAAAACCCATTTTTACCAAAGATTTGGTTGATCGTTCAACCAAATCAAAATGCTCTCCTCCCTGAATTGGACCAATCCAAATTTGTCCATTGTCCTCACTATCTTCTAGTGTTGCCTTTGAAACTTTCAAAGTGTGATTGACATATTCCTCTGCTTTTTTCCTTGCGAGGCCATAACCTGTTGGCTTGTCTAACGGAATTGCAAAATCAGTTAAGATTCGTTTTTCAAAATTTGCCATTTCTGGAGGTAAAACATCTACATCCCCATATTCAAGAACTTGATACCCGCCAGAATCTGTCATGATTGCACCATCAAAATCAATTATCTTGTGAATTCCTTTGTGTATTGCTTCATCTCCATAATTATTCTTAGTAATGTAGGCATTTGTAATTACTAGATCAAATCCTATTTCTTTAATTTTTTTTGATGGAATTGTTTGTTTTACAGGATGAATTACGGGCACAAATGCAGGAGTTTCTATCTTTCCATGATTAGTGTGAATTACACCAATCCTTCCAGCTAGATCCGTTTTTAAAATTTCAAACAATCAACTAATTCCCAACAACTCTATTATTTAATTAATAAGAAAAAAATTCCTTTAAATCATTTTTTTCAGATATTGTAGGCAACCAATCCACATTTTCGGTTTTAATATCTCCCTTGATTGCATCTATAATTTTTCGGGTTGTTTCTTGAATACTTTGCAAGGAAACATCTATTTGCAAAGTTTTTTCAGAACCAAATTGATTAATTGCATCATGTAAAATAATTCCAAGCACCTCGCTTCCCAAATTTTCTTTAGTTTTTTCTTTTGAGTATCCTCTTTCCTTATAGATTGAAATCAAGTCGTATGGATTTTTTCTTAATACTATAACTTTTTTTATTTTGTTAGATGATAACACATATGGTGCTAAGTGCCCTATAAACAAGACAGGATGTGAAATTTTTTCTTTAATTATTTTTTCTAGTTTGGAAACATCCACATCATTGGTTTCTTCGTTCTTTTCAAATAATCCAAATTCTTTAGCAATACTGTTAATATCAATTATAGGCAGGTGTAATATTTTACTAATTTCTTTAATTATGGTGTGTTTGCCTACACCAGGATTTCCAGTTATTACATAAGACATACAATAAATTCAAAATAAACTACATTAAACAATTTCTGCAATACTAATAAGTACAATACGCTTTCTTTCGTTTATGCAAATTGGTCTTTTGGGAAAGGCAAATGTTGGCAAGTCAACTTTTTTCTCTGCAGCCACTGAAACTCCAGTTCCAATAGGAAACTTTCCATTTACAACAATAGAGCCCAACGTTGGTGTAGCGTATGTTAAATCTGATTGTGCGTGCAAACATTTTGAAATTCCTCATAAAAATCCCTTATGTATGAATAAGATTCGCTTCATTCCTGTAAAACTAATTGATGTTGCAGGATTAGTTCCTGGAGCACATGAAGGAAAGGGGCTAGGAAATCAATTCCTTGATGATGCGAGGCAAGCTGAAGTTCTTATCCATGTTGTTGATATCGCAGGCACCACGGACATTCAAGGACAACCAATTCCTGTAGGCACACATAATCCATTAGAAGATATTGAATTTGTACAAAATGAATTTGATCAATGGTTTGTAAGCATACTTCAAAGAGAATGGGATAAAATTACTAGAGAAATTGATCAAAAAAGAGCAAAACTAACAGATGGGATTGCAAAAAGATTTACTGGTTTGGGAATTAAAGAATATCAAATTCAAGATGTGTTACAAAAACTAAATTTAATTTCAAAAAATCCCAAAGAATGGTCAGATTCTGATATCCAAACTTTTGTAAAAGAGCTAAGAAAGAATACAAAACCGATAATAATTGCAGCAAACAAAGCAGATCTTTGTAAAGATCTTGATATAATCAATAAAATTTCTGATACCCGTGTTGTTCCTTGTAGTGCAGAGACTGAATTATTATTACGAAAAGCTTCTAAAGCGGGAATAGTAAACTATTCTCCTGGCGACGAGACTTTCTCTATTGTAACTAATAAAGAAATTTTACCTCAACAAAAAAATGCTCTAGATGTTGTTAAAGGTGTATTTTCCAAAATTCATTCCACCGGGGTACAAAAAATCCTAAATACTGCAGTATTTGATTCTCTAAAATTCATTGTTGTATATCCTGTTGAAGATGAAACAAAACTTACTAACAAGGATGGTGATATTTTACCAGATGCAAAGTTATTACCTGAAAACTCTACTGCAAAAGATCTTGCAGCTTTGATACATGCTGACATTGCCAAAGGATTTTTGCATGCAATAGATTGTAAAACCAAACAACGAATTGGAGGAGATCATAAACTAAAAAATGGCGATGTAATCAAAATTGTATCAACATTAAGTAGGGGTTAGCTTGATTGGGTTAGGAATTGAAAGCACTGCACATACATTCTCATGTGCAATTATGGAAAAAAAGGGAAAGAACGGAAAAATATTATCTGATATTAGAAATATTTATCGTCCACCTAGAGGTGAGGGTATTCATCCACGAGAGGCATCACGACATCATATCGAAAATAGTTCAACGGTGTTATCGAAGTGTCTTCATGAAGCTAAAATTACAATAAAAGATCTGGATCTTATTTCATATGCAGCAGGCCCCGGACTTGGTCCATGCCTAAGAGTAGGGGCAGTAGTAGCACGCGCTTTAGCATCTTATTATAAAATTCCAATTTATCCGGTAAACCATGCAATTGGACATATTGAATTAGGTAAACTTCTAACTGGTGCAAAAAACCCTTTAGTTCTTTTAGTTTCTGGGGGGCATACTATGCTTCTAGCATTTCTAAATAAACAATGGCGGGTTTTTGGAGAGACTTTGGATATCACATTAGGCCAACTGCTCGATCAATTTGGAAGATCAATAGGATTTGCTTCTCCATGTGGAAAAAATATCGAAGAACTAGCAGAAACTTCCTCTAAATATACCACATTACCATATTCTGTAAAAGGAAACGATGTTTCATTTTCTGGGTTATTGTCAGCAACAAAATCTATTATTTCAAAAAATAAAGCTGATGCTTGTTTTTCTTTACAAGAAACTGCCTTTGCCATGATTAGCGAAACAGTAGAGCGAGCTTTATCATTTACAAGAAAAAAAGAACTGTTAATTGTTGGTGGTGTGGCTGCCAACAAACGATTATCTGAAATGCTAAAAGATGTTTGTAAAAGACACGAATGCAAATTTTTTGTTACTCCTCCAAAATTTGCAGGTGATTGTGGCAGTCAAATCTGCTGGACAGGACTTTTAGAAAACCAAGTCAAGAAAGGAGTTTCCTTAGAAAAAACTTTTGTGACACAATCTTGGAGATTAGATTCTGTTAAAGTCAATTATTGATTTTTGTAGTCCTCTATTGCAGATTCGATATTTTTCAGCCAGTCTTTGGTACTGAATACCCCAAACTTGAAGGTCTTTTCACCATCATTGGTTTTAGCAGTAAAACAAACTTTTTTCATTAATCTTCCTTCTTTCCAGGCTGTCAAAACATCTTTTAGTCCAACATCAATCACGGTATCTCCAAAACGTTTTGAAAAATCCATCATTCTAGATTGTGTTTTATCAAAGGCCAATCTTTTATTTGTAAGGGTAAGAATTCCTGAACCTAGGTTATCTTCACTACAATCCTCTTGTTTGAGTCTTTTTTCTCCTTCTTCCATATTCCTATCTATTTTGTATCTATAATTTTAATGAAATGAATACAATTGAGTTTTTCAATTTTGAAATTTATTACCAAAAACCATATTTTCTTATTATAAAGAAATCTTATCTGGTCAAAATTAAAATGTATAAGGGTAATTTTCAAATTATTGGGTAATTTCTTCCAAAAAAAAACAAAACTGATTATTAGTATTATTATAGGTGTTGGACTTGTTTCTATTTTTTCACTGTCTGGAATAATTTCAGATAATATAGAAATCCAAATAGAAAACGAAAATGTTAAAATTTATTCTAACCAGCCTTATGCGCCACAAATTGTAGATGTGTGTAAAGATGATATTCATTGCTCAGTTAACGCAATGCATACCCTAGCAAAACTAGAGGATGAAGAAAAGGTTCTAGATATATTTTCTAATCTAATAACATCCTTCGCATCAAAATATCCCTGCCATGAAATTGGTCATCATCTAGGAATGTGGTTAAGTGCGTATCTTGGCGACGCAGAAAAAGCTTTGGATTTGGCAAAACAACAATGTGGAGGTTCTATATTTCATGGTGTGGTACAAAATCATTTACAGATTCAAAAATTCAATAATGTCCCAATAAATGATATTGATATTCAGGAAATATGTTTAAAATTCAAAGATGATACTTCATTCATTAATCGTTGGCAATGTTTACACGGTTTAGGTCATGGTTTGGTTGATATCTATGATTATGATATTCAATCTGCAGTAAACCGCTGTGAGGAATTTGAACCTGGTTTAGAACAAATTAGTTGCTCCAAGGGAGTTTTCATGCAAAATGTAGTGCGCTGGAGTGATACAAGAGGTGAAAAAGGTGATTTTGATGAAAATGATCTACTTTACCCGTGTAATGTTTCGCCTATAAAATATGCCCCATCATGTTATCATTATCAAATATCTTACATGGCGCATAAGGCTGGTGGAAGTAAAGTACAGATACCTGATGCTTTTGATTTATGCGATGAAATTTCTCCTGAAGAAATGATAAAATATTGTTATTATGGGATGGGAAGACAAATGCATGATAGGATATACCTTGATTGGGATAGAGCATTATTTTTATGTCAGCAAGGAGACAGAAAAGATCTTCACTCATATTGTATTGAAGGAATGCTCATGACATTAGTTAATGGTAATACAAATCCATCCTTGGGGGTTTCTTTTTGTAAGTCTTTACCTATAGAATACAAACAAACCTGCTATAATGGTCTAGGAAAATGGATCACAATGCTAAGTTCAGATTATGATGAGCGACAAAAATTGTGTTCAATGGCTGAAAATAAAAATTATTTTGATGTATGCATGAATGCCAAAACTGAATCATTACAATTACTGTAAAATATATCTCTATGAACCAAGAAACTAATTATTTTCATTAAAATAACCCTAATTGATAATGGATACCAAGTATTAATGAAGTTAATAAAAAAAGGAGCAGAAGCAGATATCTATATTACAAAATGGCATAATTCTAAAGTCATTTTAAAAATAAGAAAGCCTAAAAATTACCGTAATTCAATTCTTGATGCAAATCTACGAAAAAAAAGAACTATTAAGGAATCTCAAACAATCTCTGAAGTAAAATCATATGGAATTCCAACACCATTGGTATATTTTGTTAATCTAAAAAAATCATCAATAATCATGCAACAAATCCCAGGAAAACCAATTCATGATTTGTCTAATCCTAAAATAATTTCATTATCAAAGCAAATGGGCAATCTCGTGGGATTAATGCACAAACACGGAATAATGCACGGTGATTTGACTACCTCAAATTTTATTTTATTCAAAAACAAGGTTTACGTGATTGATTTTGGTTTATCCCAAAAAACCATCAAACCAGAGGATCATGCAGTAGACTTGAGATTAATCAAAGAAATTCTAAACAGTGCCCATGCCACAATAATGAGACAAGCGTGGAAGAACTTTTTGGATGGGTACAAATTAGTAATTGGAACTTCGAAATATCTAAAAATCACAAATTTAGTATCTATAATTGAAAGCAGAGGTCGATATGCGACAGTCGTTTGACCTGTTTTTTGCATCATCAAATATTCATAAATTCCATGAGGCAAAAAAAATTCTTGATGGCTTTGGAATTAATCTGGAATTCTTCAAATGTGAACTAGAAGAAATTCAATCTAATTCCTTAAAAGAAATTGCTAAAAACAAAGCAGTACAAGCTTTCCATAAATGTAAAAAACCTGTTATAGTTGAGGATGATGGGCTCTTCATTGATTCTCTTAACGGATTTCCGGGTCCATATTCATCGTATGTTTTTAAAACAATTGGAAACAAAGGAATCTTAAAACTTGTAAAACAAAATAGAAAAGCAAAATTTATTTCTATAATTTCATTTTACGATAAAAAAAATAATGAATCATTTGAATCTAGATCAAATGGAATCATCTCCAAAAAAATTATTGGATTAGGTTGGGGATATGACCCAGTTTTTATTCCCTCAAAATCGAAAAAAACATTCGCACAATTAAAAAATAAAAATGAAATATCTCATCGATTTAAAGCCCTAAAAAAATTTTCTAACTGGTATTTAGACAAGTAGGAATCCATCTATCAATCTTTCTTTTATTATTTTGCAATATTACGATTCTTGAAATATTACTTTCATCCATAACTGAAAATATTTGACTTTGTTTTACAACTTCTTCGCTAAATTTCCTTATTTCTTCCATCTCTAACATGTTTTCATGATCTAATCTATTTGTAGAACGACCAATATGCATGTAGGATTTTATTTCAACAAAATGAGGACTAGATTGTTTTAACATTTTTGCAAAGGCTGGTATCATTTCTTTTTGACTATTATAATCTCTTATCAGAGTAATTCGCAGAACTGTTCTTGTATCTAAATCCTTTAGCATATCAAGAGTTGTATTCCATCTTTGCCACGAGTCATCGTATCTAGGCTTGTTTATTCTCAAAAATGATTCATAATCAGCAGCATTTGTAGACAAATACAATTGTGTGGGTAATGCATCTTCTTCTTGCAATTTTTGAATCATATCTGGTTCTTGTCCGTTTGTTACTAGAAAAATTGACTTTGTTTCTTTTAGAGATTTTAGATATTTTATTAGTTCAGGAAGCTTGGGATACATTGTAGGTTCCCCAGACAAAGAAATCGCATAATGGCTTGGCTTTAGTGATTCATCTAATCTTTTTTTATCACTTCTAGAATCTCCGTAGTGTCCCATGATAAGATTTCTTCGTTCTTCCATTAACTTTGAAATTATTTCTGCTGGTTCAGCTACATTTTCGGGTTCCATTTTCATCGAATCATAAAATTCCATTGGTCTCCAACAATACACACAACGATTCTCACAATGCATGCCAGCAGGAGAAAACTCCATACAACTATGTGTGGAAATTCCATAAAACTTGTGCTTATAACAATCCCCTTCATGTTTGAAGGATTTTTTGGTCCAATGACAAAGTGCAACTGTAGAATGATCTGACACACCATATTTCGCTTTCTTTAATTGCTGAGTAATCATTGGTTTAATCTGAATTATTTGATCTTCCTCAATTGTTTCACCAGAACAACTCATAAATTTAATCAAGTTCTGGTTTACTTAAATTGATCGAGATTTTTGTAGATTGTTGATTTATTAATCTAATCGATTACTATTTTTCCATAATTTGGGAGTGAGGTTTAATAACTGGATCTTCGGAAAAAACTTGTAAGTTGAAACTAAAGTATTTTGTAGCATTCCTAGTATTACTAATTACTACATTAGGTAGCGTTGCCATAAATCCAGCCTTCGCAACTCATGATTTAGACCGTGATGGCGTTCCAGATGAGATAGATAAATGTCCTAATCTCCAAGAAGATCATGAAGGTAGCCTTGATGGGTGCCCTTCAAATTTTGTTCCCTGGTATGACGAAGATTATGATGGAATTCAAGATCATATTGACCAATGTCCAAGTCTAAAAGAAAATTACAATAAATTCCAAGACTACGATGGGTGCCCTGATAATCCTCCTGAAACTGATTCTTCAGGAGTAGCAGACACTGATGGTGATGGTTTTATTGACTTGGTAGATTCATGTCCAAATCAACCAGAAACTTTCAATGGAATTTTAGATAGAGATGGGTGCCCTGATAGTTTTAACATGACAAGTGATAGAGATAGAGATGGTGTTCCTGATGCAATAGATGCTTGCCCACTAAGCGCTGAAATTTATAATCGTTATCAAGACTTGGATGGTTGTCCAGATAGTGTTATCGATTCTGAATTTATTGATTCAGACAATGACGGAATACAAGATAAAATTGATTTGTGTCCTTCACAACCCGAAGTCTTCAATGGATATCTAGACACTGATGGATGTCCTGACACTGCATTGGATTCAACATTTACAGATGCAGACGGTGATGGTATTGCAGACAGATTTGATATTTGTCCTAATCACTCTGAAACCTTTAACCACTTTGCAGATTATGATGGTTGTCCTGATTCTATACCACTTTTTGGTAGTTTGAACGATTCAGATAGTGATGGTATAATTAATTCAGATGACTCTTGTCCAACAGAACCTGAACGATACAATGGATTTGAAGATGAAGATGGCTGTCCAGATATTCCTCCTTACTCCACTGATTATGATTCAGACCTAGATGGAGTTTTAGATAGTGTTGATGAATGTCCACTTGTAAAAGAGACTTATAATAAATTCCAAGACTTGGATGGCTGTCCTGATTATGTTAGTTCTGATGGTGGAGCACCAGATAGTGATGGTGATGGAATTTTTGATTATACTGATTTATGTCCTACTCAACCAGAAACATTCAATGGAATTTTAGATAGAGATGGTTGCCCTGATAGTGCATCAGCATCAGATAGGGATAGAGATGGTATCATTGACTCACTTGATCAATGCCCAACGGTAAAAGAGACTTACAATAAATTTCAAGACTTAGATGGCTGTCCTGATATTGTTGATGGGTTATACGATTTAGATTTTGATGGTGATGGAATTGTTGATTTATTGGACAAGTGTGCACTAGAGCCAGAAACTGTTAATGGGTACCAAGACCGTGACGGCTGTCCAGATGTAGCAATAATGGATTCTGATAATGATGGGATTCCAGATTCTTCAGATTTGTGTCCAACCCAACAAGAAACATGGAATAGATATATTGACCATGATGGCTGTCCTGATAACCCTGCAGAACAAGATTCTGATTTTGATGGAATTTTAGATAGTGTAGATGAGTGTCTTTTAGAGAGAGAACGATACAACGGATTTGAAGATGAAGATGGCTGTCCAGATTTTCCTAGTTATCTGACAGATATTGATACTGACTTTGATGGTATCCCAGATAGTCTTGATGACTGTCCATTTATTCCTGAAACCTATAACAAATTCGAAGATACAGATGGATGTCAAGATTCTGTAATAGATGGAAAAATCAGGGCTGACTCTGATGGTGATGGACTGTATGACCTTGTTGATCATTGTCCAAATCAACCAGAAACATTCAATGGTATTTTAGATAGAGATGGTTGCCCCGACAACTATATTCTTAATGTTGATAGAGATAGAGATGGATTACCTGACGCAATAGATGCATGTCCACAATCGCCTGAAACTTA
>PVMK01135299.1_pt1 | contig 12791 bp, 14 predicted proteins | sample 1853481 | NCBI WGS metagenome assembly PVMK01 (sample SAMN08533507, study PRJNA380276) | Marine sediment metagenome, whole genome shotgun sequencing project.
TTCGGTTATCGTTCTGAATTTATCAATCTTGTACGTCTTGCCAATTTAACCAAAAGTCAGATGTAAAGGAAAAGGGGTTGAGTCTGTCCTTGACTATTAGATTGGTCAACGGCAGACCTGACCTCATTATTTGTAAAGGGGTCAGCTCATACATTCCTGACGATACTTTATTGTCCTCATGAAAACCCTCGCCTTTTGCGAGGAATCCATGAAAAGTAGTCCCATCGGCACTAACGTTGCCCTTGAAGCACGTCCCTACGGGTCATGTTCAAGCCACCCGCATAGCGGATGGTTGTTGACTTCAACTACCTATATGCTTATAAGCTTTTCAGTCTGAAAGACGCAGGTGCTTATCCTGCTGTTTTTTATTTACTTATATTTCCTATTATCCTATATTTTAACACTAAGGTTTTTACCCTGAGACATAAAAAAGATTAAACAAGTTTAAGGAAAATGAATGGAATTCAACCCCCAATGTACAGCAACTGCAATCGGAAGCTATCCGCATCAAAGCACGGAAGCCGCCTGTGACCTGATTTTAAAGACCACACCTGAAATTCCGTTCTGGCCTCAGCTGCCTAATCTGGATTTTAGAGAGTTGATGGATTTTCAGTATTGTGAAGGGATTCCCAGGGTGGTCCTTAACGCTGATGAAAAAACCATGCATATTGATACCAGCGGTGATTTTTCAAGTGAGTTTGAATCATTTTATGAGAATTATCTGGCTGAAAACCTGGATTACTTTAAGATTTCACCTGAATTCAGCCGCGGCCTTTACAGGATGGAGGAGATCCTGGCCAATTCGGACCGAAGCAATATGAAATATTTTAAGACCCAGATCACCGGGCCGGTGACCTTTGGTTTAAGCGTAAAAGATGAGAATAAGAAAGATATCTACTATAACGAAGTCTTTCGTGACGTGGTGGTGAAGGGCATTACCATGAAAGCCCGCTGGATGCTGAAAAGGTTTGAAAGCATGGGCTGTGATCAGATCTGTTTTGTTGACGAGCCGGTTTTGTCTGCTATTGGTTCGTCCACCTATATTGGTGTTCAGCGAAATGAGATGATTGCGTGTATGAGTGAGGTAATAGATGCCCTGCATAAGGATGGAGCCATTATCGGCACGCATTGCTGCGGCAATACGGACTGGACAATACTGATCGATGCGGGTGTGGATATTATTAATTTTGATGCTTATGAATATGGAGAAACCATCGCGCTTTATCCTGAACAGATGAAGTCTTTTCTTGAAAAGGGCGGGGCGCTGGCTTTTGGAATTGTTCCGACCTCTGATAAAATATTGTCTGAAACTCCCGAGTCTCTGGTTTTAAAACTGAATGAATGCGTGAAAAACCTTGCTTCCAAGGGAATTTCTGAGAGCCTGATACGTGACCGCTGTCTGTTAACTCCCAGCTGCGGAACCGGTTCTCTGGCTGTAGAGGTTGCAGAAAAGGTAATGAATGATCTGTCTGAAGTTAGTAGAATCCTGAGAGGTTAATCCGGCAAATATCTTTTTCTGCTTTTAACACCATATTCTCTCTATGTCTTTTTTGGCTCGAGCGAACCAGTTGTGAGTTGATTTATTTATCACCTATAGTTTGTTAATAATCTGTAAAAGGAGATAATATGAAAGACCTTAGTAAAGATGAGATGATCCAACTGCTCCAAACGCAGGAAGATGGAGTGATATCAATTTCGGATGGTGATACGCCTTACTGTATTCCCTTTGGGCATGTGCTTGTTAATGATACGGTTTATATTTCACTGTTTCCAAAAGGGAGAAAGTGGGAGATTATTCAGAAGAATCCAAAGGTCTGTTTTAATGTTTACAGCTGGAATGACGACCATACGGAGTGGTATTCGGTTGTGGTGGATGGAGTGATTGAGCAGGTAAATGAAATACCGGAAATTGAGTCTGTTGTTAGTGCTCTTATTGTGAAAATGGGACTTGAGCCGGAATCTTATCTTGAAAAACGTATGAAATATTATACTGATAATCTGGACAATCCCAAGGGACTGAAAGTTTTTAGAATTAATTCCAGCAGTATTGGCGGAAAAACAATGCCGACGATGATGGGAAAATAAAATTATACGTTTTTTATTTCCCGTAGTAACTTACATTAATGACTGAAATGATAAACGCTTCAGCCGAGGATACTTGAAAAGCGAGAACTATTTGCTGAAGTTATCACCCGTTGTTTTATAAATCATTAAAAGTCGGTCAATCTCCAGTTCGGATGAATGGTTTTTCTTAACCATCATATTCCCCGCTTTTCCAATTTTGATTCTTAAATTTTGGTCACTAATAAGACAGAGTATTTTATCTTTCAAAGCATTCAGGCAGTCAAGTGGAACCAGAAAACCGTTTTTATTATTTATAATGAGTGACGCATTCCCTGAATTGCGGGTGGCAATTACGGGCAGTGATTCAGCCATTGCTTCCAGAATTGCACCGGACATTCCTTCACTGATGGATGTATTTAGAAATATATCTGAACCGTACATGAGGCGTCTTGTCTCATCTTGAGAAAGCTCTCCAAGATATGAAAAACATTTAAGCTCTTTGCCTTTATCGAGGATATGATCTGCATTATCCTGTTCAATGATTGGCCCGGCAAGTATAAGTTTTATATGGTTGTTCTGTTTTTCAATTTCAAAACAGGCATCAATTGCATAGTCCAGATTTTTAATTGAGCGGATGCCGCCTGCCAGGAGAATAATAATATCTTTTTCAGTATATTCGTATTTATTCCTGATAGAATTTCTACTTTCATTCCATGTCATTAATTCAACGGCCTGAGGTATGACATGGACCTTTTCTGAAAAAGCAGGAAATATCTCAAGCAGAAGTTCCTTTGCAAAACTGTTAAAGGTTATAATTGCCGAGGATTTATTAAGCATATAAGAGAGTTTTTCATCCGAAGGTCCTTGTTTTTCAGGGGTGTTGTAATCTGTCCCGGTTAGCGTTGTCACCAGGGGAGCTGAAATATGATTATATAATTCTGAAATAAATAATTGTGAACGGATGCCGTGTAGACAGTGAACGATGTCAGGATTAAACTCAGCTGTTTCTTTGACGCTGTCTTTTAATGAGTCAAAAATTGAAACAGTCATCCCTTTTTTAATAAGCCCATTTTTAAGGCGCTCTGCAGTTAAACTGTTTCCGCGGTTTACTGGAAGGGTATAGGGACTGATGATTGCGATTCGCACTATATGGCTACCTTATTTATTTATACCACTGAATGAAATAAGCTCGATGTTATTCTTTTTGATTTCGGACATTATATCTTTATCTGTCAGGATTAAAAGTTCTTTTTCCCGGTCACTGTTTGAAAAGGGATTGCCTGCGGATGAATAGCCGGGATGACACATGAGTTCTGTGGTGCCTTGAGGAAGTTGTTTAATAAACTTCAGCATGGATTCTTTGCTTAAAAGAGACGGAACAGCAATGCCGTTAAAATGATCCGGAAACCTGAGTCCCGCCTTTACAAAGAATTTTTTGGCCACCAGAGATAAGGAATAAATAAAATATTTTTTAATAAAGGTCTTTGAGAAATTGATATCTGAAAAATAAAAGGTTTCTTTTGGAACCCGGATAAACTTTATCTTATATTTATTTGCAAGCTGTGCAGTGATATCGGCAAACACAGGAAAAATATGAAGATGGTTATTGCCGTTTATATGGTCAAGCACAATTCCGTTATCCAGCAGCATTTCAATCTGGGCAGAGAACTCTGATAACAGTTCATTGGGGTCATACAATTTTAAAAGCGCTTTTTTCCAGGCAGTCTGTTTGTCAAAGAACTGCCCGGTTTTATCTGCCAGTGTCCTTGAATCGGTGCTGAGCGGAGGGCCTTTGGTTATATTTAAATGGATACCAATGCCGTTAAATGAGTTCTTTAATGCGGTGGCTGTTTCTGAATCAAGGGGCAGGTTTGAAATAACAGAGGTGGTGGTTAAAATGCCCTTATCTGAAGCCTCAAGTATTCCCCGGTTTCTTTCTGTATCTGCATTGAAATCATCGGCAGTGATAATCAGCTGTTTTGATGTCATCTAGGAAAGACCTTTCTCAAAAAAAGGAACATAATGTTGTGCCTGTATATCCCATTCCCAGGAATGTTCAATGACTTCTCTTGCCTTAATAGCCATATTACGGCGTAGTTCAGGATTATCCCTTAAAAGAGTGAGAGCTTTAATGATTGAGTTTATGGATCTGTTAATAAGTATTCCGTTATTATTGTTTTCTATCAAATCAGGGGCAATGCCCACTCTGGTTGAAATTACAGGAATGCCGCAGCTTGAGGCCTCAAGCAGGGGATGGGGGCCTCCTTCGGTTCTGCTGGTACAGATATAAGCATCAAGACTTTGATAAAAATTGACCATTTCCTCCTGAGTGCGCCATTTGTCCTCTCTTGCAGCTGTTATCAATTTTACGCCTTTAAGATTGTTTAAGGCAGGTATGAGCAGGTCATCAAGACCTCTTTTGCCGGGATGATTATTTTTGGAACCTGTCCAGCCGACAACAAGTTCTCCGGCAGGTGAAGCGAAAGGGTTTTTCGCAGGTATAAAGATATTTTGATCTACACCATGAGGCGTATAAAACAGGGCAGGGTGTTTGTCCCTGAAAATATTATAGAGTATACGGGAGGGGACGTTGACTGCTTTAAAAGTATTTATATGGTTCAGCATTTCATCGGAAGGAGGAAGACCTTTTCCTTTGTCCCATTTGAAATGGCTTCTGATTCCTGTAATTGCCGAACTGCTGTTTTTAATGTCAATTGATGCGTCCTGAAACTGGCGCCAATATGTTATATAAAGCAGATCATAATCATTTTTTTTAACTGCTTCAACTGCCTGAGCATTAAAGACTTTTTTAAATCTGAATTGGTTTGCCAACCGCTTCATTACATTCTCTGCGGTTCTGTCAAGAGCCCATCCAGGAACATCAGCAATTATAAGTATTTCAGGCTTCATTTTAAACTTTATGCTCTTTATTAAGAAGTTCTCTTAAGTAATTATAATAGCTTCCTTTTTTAGACAATACAATATCTACTCTATGGTCAAGGACCTCCTGCCTGTTATCAATTGCTGTTTCATATTCGGGGTCCTTTTCTATTGCCCTGTTGTAATCAGTAATCGAGTTTTCAAGCTGTCCAAGATGTCTGAAGCTGATTCCCCTGTTATTATATGCTTGGGTGAAATCCGGATTAAGTTCTATGGCAGTTGTGTAGTCCTGCACTGCTTTTTCATATTCGCCTATCTCATCAAAGGCTATTCCGCGGTTATAATACGCAAGACCAAAGGTCGGTTCCAGCTTAATTGCTTTCGAATAGTCTTTTATTGCCGAATCATATATGCCTAAAAGAGAATAGGCATTACCCCTGTTATGCAAGGCTTCCATATAGTCGGGATAAAGTTCAATCGCTTTTGAATAATCATTGACTGCTTTATGGTATTCTTTCATCTTTCTAAATAAGAGGCCACGGTTATAGTAAGCTTCATGGTCTGATGGATTGAGTTCAATGACTTTTGTGTAGTCACATACTGCATCCTCATATTCCTCCAGACTGTCGTGATCCTGTGCCCGGTTATAGTATGCAGAAATATAATCCGGTTCTATAGAAATGGCTTTTGAATAATATTCAACTGATTTTTTTATGTTGCCTTTTTCAGATTCCAGATTGGCAAGGTCAAACCATTTTTTGGCATTATTATCCATTTTAATTATGTTCGTTAATAAAATCCGTGGGCAGATTATTAATATTAATTAGAAGATATACTGTTAAAACAAACGGTTATAATTAGAAAGCTAATGGCTTTTTTTGAAACCCATTTAATCAAGTTGGATTTTACCGCAAAGGCGCAAAGTACGCAAAGAACAGCGTCTTGTTTATTCGCTTTTAACATCTTGCCTTTCTCTGCGTGCTCTGTGTCTTGAGTGAAACGGGCGGTTCTCCCCGTGAAATAATTCCGATTAAAACCGGAATTGATCTCAGATCATTTCACTGGGTGAAAATTGTTTTTTTACCCAATGATTTTGTTGAAGATCCATAATTCATTTGTTTTCAAAGCATTATATGAAAATATATTAGAAAATATGAAAATTAGCAAGGTGTCAAAGGCTAGGGATTCCTGGGGTAGAGGGTTGTGGACATTGAACCCATTGGTAATTAAGAGTGAAGACAAAGAGTAGCGCTGGTTTTACCTGTTGTTGCTGAGTATTGGTTTTTCTTCTAAAATCTAAAAACAGGGGGCTAGCCATTTACATGGTGTTACCCATTGTTTTTTACTGTTTACTTCACAATTTACTTCACAGTTTAGAATCAAGATAATGGCACGTAATTATGACGTTGGAAGGTGTCAACATAACTCATGTTTCATTGTCCCTGTTCAACCTTCTCACGAAAAAACTTCTCAAGTGTGTATGATCCATATTTTTGCACTACTGAATCCTTGGTAAATGCGGCTATAAGAAACTGGATCAGTGTAAACTTACGCCTGCGTATGAAAGGACGTATGAGTTTTAAAAGGATTGTAAATGGCCACAATGGAATCTTTTTGATCCTCGGTTCTTTTCCTAGTATCTTGAAGGCCAGTTTGGCTGCCTCCTCATAGCTATATATCTCAGGGCCGCCTACCGACACCTCAGTCTCAGATGAATCAACAGCATCCAGGCATACCTGGGCCAGGTCGGAACCGTGTATGGGGTTTACTCTGGTCTGCCCGCTGCCCACAAGGTAAACAGTCCCATTCAGGGCCTGTTTTACGAACTCTCCCATATCAGAGAAAAAGGCTGTGGGCCGAATAACGCAGTAATTAAGTCGGGAGTCCCGCAGTTCACTTACAAAGTGCTCTTTAATACGGGTGATTTCCAGATGCTCAAAATCAGCTGTTTTGACAAAAGCCACATAGATAAACTTTTGCACCCCGGCCTCCTCGGCCCGCTTCAGGATATTGCTGTTGCCTCCATAATCAACTTCTTCAAGAGAGATCGTTTCACTTGGTCCTGGAGCTCGCCACCCCCAGTGCTGATATAACAACATCAATGCCTTCACACAGACCCTGAAGTGTATCAGGTTTTGTAGCCTCTCCTACAAAAACATCATCAACACAGTCCCGCACATCGTCAAGTTTTTCAGTGCTGCGCGCAAGAGCACGCACCCAGTATCCCCGTTGCCTGCATTCCTTAAGGAGAAATTTCCCCAGGTAACCGGTTGCTCCTGCAATGAGTACTTTTTTCACCGGCATCAACCTTCCTTCCTCTTTCGCTTTTTCTATTTCTTCCACCAAGCGCACGCCCATTGCAAATGTCTGGTCCATTTTTTCCCTGTATCGCTGCTCGTCAACGCTATGAATCATTCCCACATACAGCTGACTCCACAACATCTATTTCCTCAACCATGAAATGTCCCGACATCACCTCAAAACACGGCTCGGCAATGGCAGCATATTCATCAGAGGCATCCCCTGTGGTAATGAGCATAGCCTTCTTTTGGAAGTCCCTGCTGACGCGCGCCTCGGGAACCCGCCCGTTCATTCCCCTTATGCTTGTAGAAAAGTGGAAATCGTCTTTCAATAAATGCTTTCATAATAGAGGTCACCGTGAAATCATAAACCGGGGATGCCATGATGTAGCCGTCTGCGGCAAGGTATTCCTCAAGGATCCCTTCATGTCGTCTTTGACAATACACTTACCTATGGGCAGATCATGGTTGTTATACACGCAGCTGTAGCAGCCGCGGCAAAAACCAATGTCATGTTTAACAAGATTAAATTGTTTAACCTCTGCTCCCTTTGCTTTCAGCCCCTTTTAAAAAGCTCTGAGTAAACTGAGAACAGAGCCCCTTTGTGCGGGGACTTCCCCATAAAGCCAATATTTTCATTATAAATAAATCCTTTCCGTGTTGTTACCACGTTTACCTGTGTTGCAGTATGTTTAAAATATATCTGTTGCCAGGCATTGTACTGCTCTTTTCCCTGTTTAACATATAACCATTTTTTGATTTTTATCAGGACTTCGTTTTATAATATAGAAGTATAAACCTGCAAGTCAATATAAACAGTATAGAAGTACATTGTTAATGTTCGGAGTGACATAATCTAATACCTGTTTTGTTCGTTTTGCACCCGATTTTCATGATTATACAAGAGTCTTTTGAATCTGCTTCACTTTGTGCTTCGCAGTTAATTCTTCTACGTTTTACCCTTTACTTATTATTGTTTTTCATATATCTTTAGAAAAGTTCTAACAAAACAGATGTACAAGCATACCTATAAAAACTATTCACATCTCACGAACCACGATTTAAAAGGAGAACATCCAATGCTTACCGATACATTCCTGCTTGAACTTAAAAAGAAGTATTTAGATGCTTTTGCACTATATATTCAAGATACGGGTTTTGAAAAGAAAGAGTGGGAACTTATAACCAAGGCCGGTGATGTTGAGGTAAATGCAAGCCGGGGTGATCTTTTTGAAAAGGTATGTGTGTCCAATATCTCAGCCACAGTCACCATCCCCGACCGCGATTGGAAAAGCAGTATTCAGTGGCTTGGTATACAGACCTTTCCATCAAACCCTCTAGTTCCAATGTTTATGGGGAGTTTTTGAACATGTGGATGAAAAAGGCCTGGAACACCATCCTGCCTATTTTGATATCTACCCGGTGGTACCCATTGAGGAGGATAAACAGTATTTTCAAGAGGTGATTGGAACAGTTTGTAAGAAATATGACCGTAAGTACCCGGACCTGCCCGAAAGCTACCTTGAGATGTTCCGTCTAAAAGAGGCCGGTATCGGAGTAGGCTACGGCGTGGGCCTCTCCCTGATGCCAGATGAGAAAGACCATGACTATTTCATGGATGTGGCTTGTGCCATTCAAGAAGCCTATTTTGAGATAGTTGAACGCCGCAAAAATGCTCCCTACACCCAGAAGCAGGTGGAGCAGATGAATGAGTTTCGAAAGCTGTGGGTTAAATTCATTTTCATGGACAACCGTTTCTTCTCAGGTGGAGTACAGCTGGGCGTCCCGCCCGAAAGCTTCATGATTCACATGCTGCCGCCCTCGGTACGGTTCTAGTGGCATATAGTATTGATATTGAAATGGTGCAGAGTTTTACCTGTTGTTGCTTAGTGTTTGTTTTTCTTCTCAAACCTGAAAACAGGGGGTAGCATTTTACATGGTGTTACCTCCTTCTTACTTCTGAACATCCGATAGCAACCAATAATAAAATTGAACACAGAATTGTTAGAATTTTTTATTTTTCATTTCTTTCCCTTTCTCCTATACTCCCAGGGTTCAATAGGTACACCCTGTGACCAAAGACCAGACTTTGATTTGTTTTACTTATTCCTTAGTGGCCACTGCACAATATGAAATAAATGGTTTACCTTTTTTTTCTTCAATATGAGCACCAGAAAATCCTGCCTCTGATAGTAAATTAACAACATTATTTTGTGAGTATAAGCTAAAAATATCATCGCTTAGATTTAGAGTACTCATTTGCTTATCATCTCGAAACCCAATCACAATCTTACCTCCAGACTTTACAACTCGAAACATCTCGCTGAAATACTTGTTTGGGTCCTTCCAAAAATACAGGGTGTTCGATGAGCACAGTTTATTAAATGATTCGTTATTAAATGGGAGAACACTACACTCTCTCTTTTGTAACCTTACTTTACCTTTTAAGATATGTTGCTTATTAGCTTTACTTGCTTGTTTCAGCATGACTTGAGAAAAATCAATTCCCTCTACAACTCCTTCGGTAGTTATCTCTGCCATTTTATCAATTAATTTTCCAGAGCCAAATCCAACTTCCAGGACTCTGTCTTCCTTCTGTAGGTCAAGTACCTCTTTAACAAATGAGTCGAGATCAGCGTTGAGATTATTAAATATTTTTTTCATCAGATGACGACCAATAATCCCTGAGGGTTTTCTAGCTTGTAAAGACAGAACTCTAGAGGGTATTAGCTTAACTATAAAATTGATCCATGCTTTACTGGACATAACTTATATAAAATTCTACAAATAGATAATTAGAAGAATAAAAGGGCGTGTTTAATGTTCCCCTCCCTTAATACCCTATAGAAAATATCACTTTCTATGAGCCAGTATGATTAATACAAAAGCCAGAAAAGAGATAACAACAAAAATGAACTCTGGAACATGCACCCCGGTTATAAGCCTGCCTTGTGCCAGGTATCTGGCAACATTCTCCGCCATGATATACACTATGGTAAAGATGACAGCCGAAAGAATAGCTGTGATTTTCTTCATAACGGGAAAGTCGAGGGGTTTAACAAGGACTGAGTAGTAAAAAATCATAAAAACAACCGCGTAGCTGTAAATCAGCGGTCTATAAAATGGGGCAAAAAAGAAATAATGATTTATGATATAAAAACTTCCTCCAACCAGGGTGACAAGTGCATATTTCCACCCCTCATGGGTCTGCTTTCAAAAGCCTTTTCCATATGTACAGCAGGAAAAGATAGGCAATCCATGACCCAAAAGCTAATTCATAAAATTGTCTGTAGCCTTCCCAGCTTTTATCCATCATGCATCCTGATGTTGTGTGTGTCGTTTACCTGTCAGCATTTATTTATCCCCATTAAGTTCAGGATAGAGTTTTTTTATGCAGTCAGGACAAATACTGTTGTTGAACTCTGCTTCAGTGTGATCACGAATGTATGCTTCAATTAGGTTCCAGTAAGCAATAATTATTTGGAAAGTGCTAACACCTAAAAACTCTTATACTACCGAATGTCATCTGTGGCAATGAGAAAGTTATGTCCTCTCCCTCCTCCAACCCTGTCTGACACCCAGCCTTTAACACAATAAATTTCAATTTAACAGCAACAAGCAAGTAGTAACATACCCCTCAATAATTCAGTTCATTCTAGGCGAAATATGAGCCTTGCATTTTTATCAAACCAACAGTAAAGATTCATTCCCTTATAGACATAAGTGATGAGTTAAGATATAGGTAAAACAAATATAAATCAAATCAAGGGGTTTTAAATAAATGCTAAAAGTTGAATTAAATGAAGCAACAGGTATAGCGATTTTAGAACCTGAGGGAGCATTGTCAGAAAAGGATTTTATATATGCCTCTAGCGTAATTGATCCATACATAGAAAAATCAGGAAAGCTTAATGGACTTATAATAAATACAAGGAAATTTCCTGGCTGGGAATCTTTTGGTTCTTTAATAAAACATTTTAAATTTGTTAAGGATCACCATAAAAAATTGTCTCATGTGGCTATTGTTACAGACTCTGTGTTGGGAGATTTTGCTGAAATAATAGTATCTCATTTTGTCTCAGCAGAAATCAAACATTTTGCTTTTGATGAGTTAGGTAAGGCACAAAGCTGGGTCTTAGGTGCTGACAAAATAATGAACTGATAGAGTAAAGCATTACCTGCGTATCAGTCTTGACATAGCCACTTTATTGCATTGTCATGGTTAGTAAAATTTAAGAATGGGAATTAAACGGTAGCTTACAATAAAAGGTAATGCCGATGTTTTTCAGTATTGCCGGTGAAGATCGAAAGAGACCTGATAAGCAAGCGTACAAAAGAAGCTTTGGGTGCTCGTAAGGCAAGTGGTGTGAGGCACGGCAGACCCAAAGGATCCGGCAAATCAAAACTTGATGAATTCAGAAAAGAGCTGGTTGCGTTATTACGGAATGGTTCAACAAAAGCTTTTGTGGCAGACAGATATGGTACGAGTAAGGTGAATTTGTATAACTGGCTTAAAAAAAATAATTTAGACGTTACTTCGCAAAAGGCGTGTGTGAAAAATAAAAGAACTTTGGCTAATATTTGCATACATATGCAAACTATAACAGTCAGTCCTTTGTTAGGTATCAGCCTGCTATATTGAAAATATCCCTCTCAGGGACATATCTCTTTCATCTCTAGCGAAAGTCATCGACTTGTGCTGTACTAAAATGCCAAGCCCCCTGTTTTTTAAATTCATCGTACACGTAACAAGAAAGCATGTTGTCAGCATTCCTTTGGCCGACAAACGAGAAGGGGAATAGGGGAAGAAAGATCAGGTGAACCCTGCCCATAACTGAGTTCTTCGTCGAAACCTCAAATTGTTCATTAGTCTTTAAATTTTTAAGGTGAAAAGTCCATTCCCAATTCAGTGCGTATGAAGAAGGAAAAAGAAAGCACGTGAACCCTGTCTTATAGGCGGAAAAAAAATCCCCTTGTTCATTCTGTGTGCCTGAAATTTTAAGCTTATAATCAGGTTCTCGGTTAAGCTTTCCTGGAGGATCGTAATCATCAATTAGTTTCTTAGCCTTCCATCTTCTTAATACCGCCTTAAGTGCTCTTTTTCCAACCCCATGTGCAGACATAGCTGGTTTAAGTCCCTCAGCACCGTTATATAATAGTTTAATTTCACCTATCTCAGTGCTGATAAGTGGTCGGAATGAGTCGTATTTAGGGAATTGTCTCAGAGGAAGTTCAGCACCGTTGAATGTCATACAGCCAGAGAGGCATATACTAAAAACAATCAATGCAAATGTAATCACAGTTCTTTGCCTTTTTTTTAAACAATAGCTCGATAATTTTACCACACAAATTTTGTTTATCAGATTAGCCATTCAATTTCTTCTTTATACAACATGCAATTATGAAATAATTACGGATGGACTATTGCCACAAAAAAATCATACTTATGCGTAACAGAATTAATATAAACAGACAGGAAGTGCAAGCATAATCTTTGAATAAATATATATACTCTATTCTTATACTGTAGGTGCCCCCCAAGTTTTA
>PVMK01148720.1_pt1 | contig 12791 bp, 19 predicted proteins | sample 1853481 | NCBI WGS metagenome assembly PVMK01 (sample SAMN08533507, study PRJNA380276) | Marine sediment metagenome, whole genome shotgun sequencing project.
CAAAGGCGCTAAGATTATAAGTTGTTGACGTATTTACGACTGGCTGACAAAAAACTGGGCTTGCTCATTAACTTTGGTTCGGAACTGATCCGAGACGGTATCTCAAGAGTCGTCAACAACTTATAATCTTAGCGCCTTTGCGCCTTTGCGTGAGGAAATCTGCAGGACTTTGCGGATACTCGGGAGGGAGTTTGAAACTCAGAGGATATTATGTGGGGATCAAGATATCTAAGAGTATATTGGTATCAATCGCCAATATCATCAGCGTTTCCTCGAAGCTCGTATATGATGTCCTCTGTTCTTCTTCCAGTTAGATGGGAAAGAAAACCAATATATTTTTTAATGTTTTTTATCGAGGCTTCTCTTTTTTTCAGCAGCACTTTTTCTTTATCTATCTGGAAAATAACTTCATCCCCAGTTTTTATGCTCAACAATGATCGGATTTGGTGGGGAATAGTTACCTGGCCTTTCTGTGTTACTTTTGGCATAGTTGATACCCTCCTATCCTATAAGTAATACCTAGAGATGAGGGGACGCTGGTAACTTTGTTAACTTATTCATTAAGAATCCCCTGGCTGGTTTTCATCGGGTCTTAGTGTTAGCGGGGTTAAACTCCCCTCTTTCCTGCGTAGGCATCATCGTGAGGTCCAAGTAGAACGAATTTGATAGTGCTGTCCGGTGTTTCTCGGCAATCCGAGCAGGCCACAACAGCATCGTCACCTTTTTTTCGGCAAACTTCGCAGTATAAATAAATGATGATGAAATTGCGCTTCAAAGGGCATGAATAAAACCCCTGCCATTTGCCCTTCAGTGGTTCGCCAACGGCAACCGGGTTCTCAATTATCATGTCGACTTTTTTCCTGACCAACTTTTTGATCGAGGCATGTTTTTTAACGGCCTTCAGGAAAGCGGTTTCAAATTTGGCTTCCATCAGTCCTCAAAGACATCATTGTATGAATGCCACTCAGCGGTTCCGGACTGCAGCTTGGCCCGGACATCTTCCATTGCCTGCTTAAAGGCCGTGTGGGTGAGAATCTTTTCTATATATTCTCCTTCGGAACGTCTTTTCAGAGCCAACAGGTATTGCGTGACTATATTAGCAACCGATGTGCGATTTTCAGCAGCAAAGACTTTGGCAAACTCGGCAAGGTCCTGGTCGAGACTTATATTTAAACGTGTTTTAGGCATAAAAAAACTCCTTGATATTTTTTACTCCTATCGTACGCCTATCAGGAACAAGTGTCAAGGTTAAATTAAAACATAGGGATCACCCATTCTTGACAGATATTAGGATCATGATCATAAGGATTTAAAGGGGGTAACAAAAAAAATCTGGTCAATCCTGCCTGTCCTGTTCAATTTTTATCCAGTGAAACCATGTGTTTTCTTTTGTTTCAATTTATCTTTCCCTTCAATCGCTTCCCTATTACCCATTTCAGCCCAAGGTTTACCCGCCGTCAGTGTGGCGGGCTGTTTTGGGTAATCCATCATCATAAAACTGGAATATCCTTTACCCATTTCAGCCCTCCACACCCTCGATTTTTGCAACATTAGGCTTCAATTCTAAAATTGACATTAATATCTTTTATGGATATCATGTAACAAGTTTAATAAGGAGGGTCCAAGATGACTATGATGGATCGAATTGAACTAAATCCAAGGGATTTGCAATGGAAAGCCTGTGATCAAGGGGACTCGTATCCCGGTCTCTGTTATTCTGGAACAGATCGCAGAAGGTGAAACCTTAGACACATTAATTGCCGGATATCCGGAGTTGAAGAAGGAAGATATCCAGGCGGCTTTGCTTTACGCAAAAGCATCTCTTGATCACACTGAGGTAAGAGCAGTTCATGCATGAGTCTCTTAATCTCTATCTGGATCAAATGTTGCGCCTGGATGTAGCCCAGGCTTTGCGTGATGAAGGTCATGATGTAGTGCGTACATCCGAAGTCGGACAAGCCAGATCAGATGACCAGGAGATATTACAAAAAGCGATTGATGAAAATCGGATTCTCGTTACCCTGGATGAACATTTTGGTGATTGGGTTATCCTGCCGCTTAGCAAACATCCAGGTGTAATTCGGCTTAAAGTCCATCCTACAACCTCTAAAAATATAATCGAACTTTTAATTCCTTTTTTGCGCAATCATTCTCACAGACAACTTAAAGATCATCTTATCATACTTTCAAAAAGTCGAGCCAAATGGGTTTATACGGCATAATTTTTTCCTGCCACCTAAAACTGGCATAAAAAGTGGGAGTTAGGGGAAAACCCATGGAAACGACTACTGATCCGCAGATTGCGCAGATTATCGATAGAGATCCTGGGTCCATTCTCCATCCCAGAGCAATTTGGTGAATTCTTGATAAGGCACGATATGAATACCCTCGTTGGTCTTCCTCATCCTTTTTTCAAGACAAACGATGATCAGCGACTTTACCTCAGGAAAATCTTTTTTGAAATTTACAAGTCCACGGATATCCCCGGAGGTGATTTTTGACTTGCCCTTTGCTTCAATGGCGACGCTACCTGGCCCCAGGATAAAATCGACTTCAATGCCGCTGGAAAGTCGCCAGTATGAAAGTTCATAGAATAATTCGCTGTATTTTGCGTGAACCGACAGTTCATGAAACAGCCAGTTTTCAAAAGCTTTGCCAAACAGTTCCGATCCGGGCTTGATGGCTCCTCGCCTTGCCAGATGGTTGACCACGCCAAGATCCCGAAAATAGAATTTAGGCGCATGAATCGTGCGGCGCTTGGGCCGTAATGTGAAGGCCGGCAGGAAGGCGCCCATCAAGGTATCGATTAGGATGCTATAATGGTCCCGGACAGTGGAAACTGAGATTCCCGTTTCTCGTGCAATGTTGGACATGTTCAGAATTTCCGTGTCCCCGATGGCTGCCACCCTGAGAAAGTCGGAAAATATTGGCAGGCGGCGCGTTAAGCCCGCTTCCAGAATTTCTTCCCGCAAGTAATCATCCACATAGGCACGGAGCGCCAGAGCAGGGTTTTCAGCCCCATAATGATCCGGAAGCGGGCCGGTGTTGACGAAATGCTCAATGGAAAAATCAGCGCCAAGTTCTTGTGCCACCAGACCGAAGAGTTCATAGCGAATCGCACGGCCGCCCAATAAATTTGCCCGCCCGCGTCTAACTTTTCTCGCACTGGAGCCGCACAATGCAAAAACGCGTTGCCATTCCTGAATCATGTAATGAATTTCATCTAAAAGTACGGGGACTTTCTGAATTTCGTCAACCACAATCAATCGTTCATGCGAAAGCGCTGCCACCTCTTCCCGCAAGAGCGACGGCTCCTTTGCGTATCGCATGAGTTCATCGGTTTTGAGGAGATCAATTCGCAGGGCATCCGGGTAGCATGCCTTTAATAATGTTGTTTTACCGGTCTGGCGCGTCCCCCAGAGGAAAAAACTTTGCTTTGGTTTTTCAGGTAATCGAAGATTTCTTTTGTACATTTTGCGACCTTCCAATAATAAACATGTATATTGATGGTTGATATGCAAAATGACACAATTATTTATTGGTGTCAAGAAAAAATCGGAATGAGAGTGGAGAAAAATTTGGAGTGTATAGTTTGCGGTTCAAGGGTAACGGCTGAAATTCAAGGGCTGTTTGATACTCGCTTTGGTATTGAAAACTTCTGGAATATTGGCCGATGCACGGATTGTGAAATAGAGCAGACAGTCACCGCCGTCATCAGAGGAACTTAAATTCAGGACCATGGTTGCTAATGCCGAAGAAGAACAGAAATAGTTAAAGGTTATAAATGGAATCGGATGGACCTGTCTTTAAGATCAAAAAAGATCCCCGCATTATTCCCATTGAAACGATGTGTGTTTCGAGGAATGGATGAACCTGGATCTTCAATACATCGACACCTGCCCGCTCGTGCCCCTGGCCGCCTCGCCTTCCCCGTCCGCCATCGGTTGCGCCTCAGGCGAATGCCGGGTGGGCTTGGCTGGCGGGCGAGCTTGCCCGTCCGCCATCGGCTTTGCCTCAGGCGAATGCCGGGCGGACAATGGCAGGCGGGTCTGCGTAATCTGCGGACCATTTCAGCTCAAGGCCCCAGTTAAATGATCCTATGGAATTGAACGGGGTAAACAATTTTGGGTAAAAAGAGAATAGACCACAAACCCACCAAGATCCACACAGATTGAAATAGGCAAAACTTTTTTTTGCCGGCAGGCTATTCTGGACAAAAGAGGAAGTTTCATGATATTCTGCGTATTACACAGGCAAATTTGATTCAGTTAATCATGATTAACATCAACCGGATAAAAAGTTTCTGTGCAACGCAAAAAATTAAGAAAGGAAATAATTATGGGGACTTCTATAGATTCAGGGTTCATCGAGAAATATGAATCCATCATTATTCAGCTTGGTTTTAAGGACCTAAAATCATTTGTGAAAAATCAGGCTTTGTTCATGATGATGGCAAAAATGGAAAAATATGAGGCCGAGATCAAGCGTTTTGAAGTTAAATATCGTATGGATTTTAAAAGCTTCCAAGAAAAGATTGAAGGGATTAAAAATAAAGAGGTGTTCAAAGAAGAGGACGACTACTTAGACTGGCGCTTTGCAAAAGAATCATTGGACAGGCTTAACAGGCAAAAACGGGAACTGGAATATGCTTGATCTAATCGCCAGGTACAAACATCTTATTAAGTCCTTTCATGTATTACTATATGAGCAAGAAAGAGAATCGTTCAGGCTCAAAGCACAAGTGATGTTCACAGATTCCTCAAACCTATTTGTCAAAGAATATCTTTTTGAGAATAAAGAGAGAAAGTATTCCTATCATTGGTCAGACAGCTTAGGGAATTTGATTTGCCGTTGGGATAACGCCAATCACTGGGTAGACATACCTACTCATCCGCATCATAAACACATCGGGGATGATGTTTTTGAATCCATAGAAACATCTATTGATGATGTCTTGTCTGCAATTTGTGAAAAATTAGAAAAATAGCCGCAGACACACTCAGATTCTCGCAGATTTATATCTTCCATTGCCCATTTCAGCCCAAGGTTTACCCGCCGTCAGTGTGGCGGGCTGTTTTGGGTAAAAACATTTCAATAATTTGATGGGCACAGGTCAACGGGTGGCGCGGGGACACTTCGATTGCAAAGCGTGTGGAGCATGACATTTTTTATCTTGAAAACTGGAGCATTTGGATTGATGATTGTTGATTGACGATTTGTGGATTGGGGATTGCTATTAATCGGGATAACATGTCCAGTTTGTGAGCTTCAGATCCTCGATTCTTTGAAAATGTTTTTCATTGTTGGTGACCAGGGTTAAGTTGTGGACCAGGGCACAAGCGGCTATTATCAGATCAAAGTCGTCAAGTCGTGATCCGGTTTTCTCAAGTTGCGACTTAAGCATTCCAAAAATTTCGACAGATTCTATCCCGACTGGTATAATTTCAAGGGCTTGTTCGAGGGTTTTTATTTTAGCAAGGTTTCCGGTAACCTTTTGCGATTTGTACGCCCCGTAATACAGTTCCATGAGCGTGATTACAGTGGTTTTTATCGGATCATTCATATGATATAGCAGTTGTTTTTGGACCGCAGTGTTTCCCTTCAGGCTGAAGATAATTGTATCGGTATCCAGTAAATACATTAAAATCCTTCCTCCAGTTTTATTGAATTTTTCCTGGCGTTTTTTATTTCTTTAACGATATCTTCAGGCTTCCTGTCATCTTCCCATGAGCCAGAAAGTTCCAATAAAATCAGGGCCGGCCTTTTTGTTGAGTCGATTTGCTTTTTTTTACTGAGATGCTCTTTTATCAAAAAAAGAACCTGTTGACTCACTGACCGGTTTTCCGAAGCAGCCAGATTTTTTATCTGGGCATACAGCTCATCTTTGATTCCTTTGATTTGCAAATTTGCCATGTAGATTCTCCCTTAAGCTTATTTTCATGAAAATGTACTCCAAATGCATGAACACGTCAAGGTTTTCATTTAAATGATGTTTGCTTCGAGGAATGGATGAATCTGGATCTTCAATACATCGACACCTGTCCGCTCGTGCCCCTGGCCGCCTTGCTCTGCACGGTTGGCGGGCAATGGTAGGCGGGACTGGTCTTTTGGTCTCGATTTCAAGATAATGCTCAAGACGCCCTGGTCGATACTAAGAGGGGAAGGGCGTTGATCGAGTTCGGAGCAGCCGATTGCTTTACTCGCAGTGTTCCGGTTCAATATCAAGAATTAAGGCAATTGACTTCTTTATGAAATCGATTTCATCATTTGAAATATTTCCGATCTTTTCCACAAATCTCTTATGTCTGGCAGCCCTAATCTGAAAACAGTCAACGGCTGATTTTTTCTGTAGTCCGTATTAACTGGGGGCGGAGTTTGGACGACTGAAGTCAGAAGTCAGAGGTCTGAGGGCGGAGAGCGGAAGTTGGAGGGCAGAAGACAGAGGTCGGGGGGTGGAGGTCAAAGGTCTCAGGGCATTTAAATGGGTGACAAGACTTGCGTAAATCCCGGGTTAGAATAAATCCAGATGAATTAATGTAGCCTTATTCACCAAGTCGATTTCTCTTTTTGCTAATGCGCCAATGAACTTTACGATTCTGCTTTTGTCCAGCGTTCGAATTTGGTCAGCTTTAACCTTCGAGTTTTTCGGAAGGTTTCCGGCTCCTTTTTTTAAAAGGACCTCAAAAGGGTATATTTTCTGAATATTTTTAGATGTTACAGGCAAGATTGTCACCGTACCAGAGAACTCATTGTTTTTATTGTTGGATACGATTACAACCGGCCGGGTTTTGGAGATTTCTTTTCCTATGACAGGGTCAAGTGCCGCAAGATATATTCCTCCTCTGTTAATATTCATTCCAGCCCTCCAGATCGGTGACTTCAAACTCTTTTGTAATAGCAAGGCTTTCTTGTGCGGAAGCTCGATAGCCTTCTTCTAATTTTCTTTCTAGCTCTTCTTTTCCTTTTTTTTCAATTTGCTGTCTCACGGCTTCCGCGATAAATTGACTGCGTTTTCTTGGTCCTGCAAATCTTTTTAGTGCATGAGCCAGGTCTTTTGGAATGGTAATGTTGAGACGAACGGTTTCAGCATTCATTATACAGCTCCTCACCCGGATAAACCGGAAAAGTTAATGATGTTATATATTATGTATTGTAATGTGTATGTCAAGGGCTATTTCCAATGACATTAAGTAGAAACATAATCTTTTTTATCGTCGCAACCATCCCCATTTTATTTGCTGCGGTACAGCCATGGATCTGGTCATTTTACACGGTATGTATTTTTGCCGCGTTTTTAATTCTTTTATGGCAAAACCGAGACAAACAGATATGGATCCAGAGTAAAAATTTTATTGTTTTTTTAGGATTGTTCTTTGCAGTCACCTTATTCCAATCCCTACCACTTCCTTTCTCTATTCTATCTTTCTTAAGCCCGTTTAGACACAAGGTGCTGACACAATCTAGCGCAATAATCAATAGTTCTGTTGCATGGAATACATTAAGCTATTCCTCACGGAGTTCCTTGGCCTGGTGGACGTTTTTGCTCAGCCTTTTAATGTTTTTTCTTGTTTTCCGGCAAACTTTTACATCTTCCAGGTATCTGAAGCTTCTAATTTATATCCTGCTGGGGTTGGCAGCTCTTGAAGCTTTATATGGTCTTATTCAGGCGCTGGTTCCTACACTTGGTGTGTTGTGGGTGGATTACATTAAATCATATTTGGGTGATGCACGAGGCACATACATCAACCGGAATCATTTTGCCGGATTCATCGAGATGATATTCCCATTGATCCTGGGTTACACCTTGTCGCTGAGCAACTGGCATGAAAAACTTAACATCAAAACGCTGATGTCCACCGATCGACCTAACTTTCAGTTCTTCCTTACCATCTGCCTAGCAGTCATGTTACTTGCTTTAGTCTTTTCAAAATCAAGGGCCGGAATTACCGGTGGAGTCTTAGGCTTTTTGATCTTTGTTTGTTTGGTACATTCCGGAAGCAAAGGTCTACCTCGAAGTTATTGGGTGATTATTTCTATAATAATAGGAATGGTAACTTTCTACAGCTTTAGAATCGGTGTTGATCCTGTTTTGGAACGGTTTTTAATGATTAGTAAAGATACATCCAGACTCGATTTATGGCGCGACAGCATGGTGATTGTAAAGGATCACCCAATTGGAACCGGCCTGGCAACTTTTAAGCAAGTGTTTTCGGTTTATAATACCCACGACTATGGTAGCAGAACTATATATTACGCGCACAATGATTATGTCCAACTACTGGTCGAGACCGGGTGGATCGGCTTTGCGACCCTGGTGACTGGGTTTTACATATTTTTGATAAGAAGTTTCCGCAGGGTTAAACAGATCAAATTGCAGGATGACCCGTTTCGGTTTTTTATGGCCATCGGGGCATTGAGCGGCCTGGTGTCCATTGCCTTCCACAGCTTCTTTGACTTTAACCTTCAGATGCCGGCCAACTGTGTCTATTTTGTTATGCTACTCGGCATCGTTGATGTTACTCTTTGGCAAGACAGAACCCTCATTGATCGTAAACAAAACTGAGGACCCTTACTCATTACCCATTTCAGCCCAAGGTCAAAGATCCGCCGGCAGTTTGGAGGACTGTTTTGGGTAAAAACATTTAATAACTGGCCGGCCTGTCTTTAAGACGCGAAGGGCACGAAGAATGGAATTTGATGAATTGTCAAAAATCTTCACTGTACCTAAGTGATGTCTCGATTGGTGTCTCCTCCCATGACCCAGATTATATTGTCGATAATTTCCTTTGTTCTTTTTGGAGAAAGAGCGCCGATTTTTTCAATCAACCTATTTTTGTCAATTACCATAACATGAGTTCCCCTTGCCAGACTTGGCCTTGGGAGATTTGCTTCACCTTTCTGGAGAAGAACATTCCCCGGAAGAATGGCATGTTTTGTCTGTTTTGTAAGGGGAACAACCACAACAGTACGAAAGTTGCTTCGATTAATGGAATTCCTTTGAATAATTACCACGGGTCTTTTATATGCCGGCTCAGATCCTGAAGATCGGGAAAGTCTTGTCCAAAAAACGTCGCCTTGACATATTACCATTTTTCCTCCTCTTCTTGCACTGAGCTTATGCCAAGCATTTCCTCGGCAAGGTCATTGTCGTAATCTGAAGAGTCTCTATCGGCGCAAACTTCATTATATAATTTTGTGATCTCCTCATCTTCAAGCGTTTTTAATCTATTATCCAATTCTTCAACAATAAAGCGACTTCTGGATTTACCTCTTTTCTTTGCCCATTGGTCCACTCGCTTAAGGAAAAGGGGTGGGACAGTGATCGCAACTTTTTGGGTAGCCATAAACTATACCTCCTGAGTCATATTAATTGTATTACTATATATATGCCATAATTATATGTTTGTCAAGTGAATAGACCCTTACGTTGTGAAAAACATAGGGGTCTTCATTCATGACAGATATTGGGATCATGATCATAAGGATTCACAGGGGGTCACAAAAAAAATCTGGTCAATCCTGCCTGTTCTGTTCAATAAAAGCAAAAGCAGATTTAACTGGGTAAACAAAGAAGGGCTTAAAAGAAAGGCAGTAGATTGAAGCGCTGCGCGCAGGAAAAATAATGGGAGTAGGCTGGGCAAGGAGGGCGGTCTCAAATTTCTTGCTGAACAAAATCCGGGAACATGAGTACCCGGTTGACTTCTTTTTTAGAATAAACAAACGGCTCCAGATCTTTTGCCATGCTCCTGAAATCCAACTGGGAGCACCGCAAAAGCAATCTGTCCCTTAACTCTGCTTTATTTCGGATAGACATTTTTCGAGTCAAATAATCAAAATTCACCTCGGTTTTTTCTTTCATGAAAACAACGTCAAAAAAGTCACGACCCATGGGCCGGCTACGGTTAAAAATACAAAAAATTTTCTGTGCTGCCAGGATGTCGGCGGGCACGATGTTTATTCGCGAAAACACATCGAATTTGTTAAGTATAAATTTATCCGGGTTATATTGAACTTCCTGTGGTTCGGTATCAATTTGGATCAGCAGTTTTCATCCCGGTGACCGGATATGCCGCTGTCATACAGCAAACCCGGAAAGCGCAGATAAGCGCGGAAGGTGTCTTGATACGTATTCTTCAGTTCAACAATGTATCCCTGCAGCTCCAAAATTCTTTTTACCTTATGAGAGAGGGCCTCGAAATTCATCCCGGCCAATACCCGGATTGTCAAAATCGAGATCTTCCGAGAACCGTGGACTTCCATGAACCATATGGATACATGTTCCGCCCATAAAAGTCAGCTTATCAGCCATCGGCGATTCAAAGATTGCCTCTATGATTTTATATTGCAAATATTCCCGCAGCAGATTTTTTTTGAACGGCCAAAGATGTTCCGGGAAAAATGATTCAATTTGTTTGATATCAAGCATATTCTACCCACTTAAAAAAATGTTTCATCCTTTTTGACAGGCGCTTTTGGTTAAAACGTTGCATATAATCTGCGAGCCGTTCCTTATTTAACCGGCTCATCATCTCTTCCCTGTTTATCCGCAGGGAAGCGAAATCATCCTCGGTTCGAAGGGCAGGGTTTATATAAAAATAATCCAGGATCGCCTTTTCCATAAAAGCCATCTTTATGCCGCTTGACAGCAGGGAATATCCAAAAAACAATGCCGGTTTTATTGTCCTGTATGAAAACCGTGCCATAGGAGTTTCAAACAAGGACGTACGTTTGGTTGACGCCGAGGTTATCATATAGATGCTTTCCGGAATCAACCGGTAATGGGACATGGCGGTCTCAAAGGAAATGTAGGATGGTTTGTAAATTTTGTTGGCGATTGCTAACAGCATGCCTTCATTCATGTCTATATCTGAAAAAAGGTAATAGCCTTTAACTATTTTTTTGATATACTTTTTTTTTGCCATTCGCTCAGCCTTCGACGGTCGAAACCACCGTGTGCGGCTCTGATATCCGCGATGGAAAACACCGGGAAATCCCGCAAAGAATTTTTAAAGTGAATAAAGTTCATTGTATTTCTCATTCATGTTATTTTTAACATTAATAATGAATATATGATACAGTTTTCTATAAGTCAAGGATAAAAGTCCAACGGGTCGCATCTTAAATATAAGGTTCTTCTCCAATTTAGTTGGAGAAGAGGGTCCAAGGATATATAATTATTTGTTTTTTGATTCAATTTATCTTGCCCTTCAATCGCTACCCTATTACCCATTTCAGCCCAAAATCCGCAAATAAATGGTCTTACGCAAAGGCGCCCCAGTACGATCTTCCGGCCTGTCCCGGCCTGTTACGGGGACCTACCCCGGTGAAATGGGCATGGCCCTTCACTACCGTGAATTTCACTGGGCACAGCGGGGTAAACAAAGACGCCTCGGTTAAATAAAAGCAAAAGCAGATTTAACTGGGTAAACAAAGAAGGGCAGTAGTTTGAAGCGCTGCGCGCAAAAAGGCCACAAGCTTTTGTTATTTTAAGAAGTGTTTATAAACATCTTTTCTGCGGCCGATTTTTGCTACCAAGATCACAAAGGTATCATCATGAATTTCATAAATAATGCAGTAATCTCCGGCCCTGATTTTATGGAACTTATTGTTACCCTTCATTTTTGTTGTAGCCGGGTCCGGCAAATTTTCAGCAAGAGCATCAATTTTTCTCTTTATTCGTATCAATTCCTTTTGGGGGAGTTTCTTCAGATTCTTTTCGACGGTAGGCCTGAACTTTATCGAGAAGGAACGCGGACAACATTTCGACCCTATAGTCGCAGATGCTTTTCTGGACAATATCGATGAGTTTCTTAAAATCAAAGACGAAGTGGGTGCAGACGGAGATGTGCCCCTGCCCGGGTTGTAGATTTATTCTTCAAATCTCCTCCGAATAGGTTTTTTGGGGGGTGGGATCATTTAGTATCCGTCGACAGGCGGAAAACATTGTCGGAATTAATAAGCCTCTTTTTGAGGCTTTTTGTATTTTGCCCTGAAGAGCCTGGTCCTCCCCGCCAAGGCGCGATCTTCGATGGGCCATGCCTGCCCCGCATTGCGGGCGTCAGAGATATATGGCTCTGCCTGAACAATCGCTGCAAGAGTTTGAAGTGAACTAAAGTTTAAAGTGAGCTAAAGTTAAGGAATTCTGTCAATTATATAAAAACATCGGAGCGAAGCGACACCATAACTTTAGGCACTTTTAACTTATACGGTTTTGAGTAAAATATCCCCTTTCAGGGGTAACCCAAAGCCGGGCCCTCTGGACCCGGATATTTACTGTGTTTTTCGGATTATCTCCAGAATGACAAAAAACATTTTCGTGAAGTCCAATATTTAACAGGCCGGGCCGGGTGTCTGTAAATGAAATTCTATCGGCTGATATCAGGTGCTCTCCTTAACCTCGAGTTTCAGAAAGACCTGCCGGTGTCTCCATTCCATACCCCCTATTTTTTCTACCTTCCTGGGCTTGCCGTCAATTTCTGCGGTCCGGCATCCGGGCCAGAAATAATCCGGTACTCTCTTAAAGAAATTTTCCATATGCTTTCCGCTGATCCGGATACCTTGCTTCAGAAACCCAGGTCCCAGTTCCAAGGCCACGAGGTTGAAAAGTTTAAGCATCACGACGCCGTTTGCAACAGAATTGTGGACGGCTTTATTCTGATGAGAAATTTGACGCCGCATGGCTGCATAAGCCCCGCCGCGACGCAAGGTGGCCCCTGCCAGTCCGGGCATAGCAGCAGACAAGGCCAGCGTGGAACCGTGCCTGACAACCGCGGTGTCGATGTTATCCACCG
>PVMK01124754.1_pt1 | contig 12790 bp, 18 predicted proteins | sample 1853481 | NCBI WGS metagenome assembly PVMK01 (sample SAMN08533507, study PRJNA380276) | Marine sediment metagenome, whole genome shotgun sequencing project.
GAAGGTTACGTTATAACAAACATAGCGCAATTCCTTATATCAATCAAGAAAAACCGGTTTGAAGGGGTTTGTTGATAATTTCAAACCAGATATCTACGTTCCACGAGAGAGGACAGAGAGGTCGCATCCTAATTATCTATTATTCTCTTTCGGCTTTTTTTGCTTCGTCCTCGTAGTCTGCAATCTCTCTAAATTTTATCTGTCATATAATTTTGTTGTAACTGAGAAAAATTATACCGTAGTTTTTCAATATCAGTTTTCGGCACCCCGCAAGTTTCAAAAAAAGATTGCCAATTTTGCGTAATGCTACAAATTTCGCCAATTATATGTTCAGCATCATCTCTATTTAACCCAAACCTGCCGGCTCCTTTTTTTATATTATCAAAGCCGGCGATCCTTCCATACGGACCTACGCCAAGGCCCAATTGGCCATGCGGATTTTTGTCCGGAACAATGTCATATGCCGGAGACAAACGCCAACCTTTCGTTTGCTGATCATACAAAAAACCGTGATTTTTGAGATGGTCGTCACTGTTTGAACAAATTGAATTGTAAACCATCCGTCGAAATAATTCCTCAAGATCTTTTTCTATAAAATCATTTGCACCATATCGCCTTATAATATCTGCCAAAGATCCATAACTATGTTTTTCTGTATCAATTTGAACCGCGATTACCGTTCAAGGCAAATATACAATCGTAGGTGCCCTAAAGAACATGAATGTCCAACGTCAAATTAAATATTCCTGTGATTTATTAACCCCGGTATTTACGAGGTATGCTGTAAAAAAATACCCTGAGATCAGTGCGGGAAGAAGCATAGCGGCAATTGTCAGGAGGTTTCTGTGTTCAGTGAAGGTCCATGAAAACCAATGGATGATTTCTTTCATATCTGATGGCCTTTAAGGAATGAATCCCTGTTCAATTCTCTGTTCTCAGGCCGGCCTGCTGATTATGCTGGTAGGAATTGTCTCTTCTTAAGGATTCATGTTCAAAAACCAAAGATATTTTGGTGACACTTCAAGATGCGCCGGTAAAAAGTCTCCGAAGCCGTCACTCCCGCCGCGGCGGGATTGATTCCCCTGGATTCCCTGCGTGCGCGGGAATAACGAAAACGGGTCAGTGAACGTTTACGTTCATTCTCACCAGATGGTCGTTAAATGCGGATATTCTAAAATTTTTTTATCCTTTGTCAAAAGAGTTAAATTATGCGCTCTTGCTGTAGCCACAATGATCGACCGGCCGGGTCCTTATGGAAACCGCCAGGAAGATTGCATGATTCCATAGCTATCTCAGGCGTTAACTCAATTACCCGTAGACCGCTCTTGTCTATAGCATTGATTAGCCAGAGTTTCGGATCAATTTTTACATTTATACGCCCTTTGGTTACCATCATTGCAAATTCCCATATGGAAATCGAGGCAATGGCTCGTTGATCGGTTTGCGTCTTCTTAATCAATTTCTTGACATTATCGGACAGCAGCTTCGTTGCGCTATGCGACCATATCCAGGTGTGCGTATCTAACAGAATCATAACTTAATCAAGTTCCCACGCCTCATGATCAATAACCGGTTTAGTCAGATCCCCGATAGTTTCAACAAGCCCTTCCATGCTTCCAAGGAGAGGATCTTTTTCGTTCTGCCGCGCAAAGTGAACCAGTTTTGCAACTGGCTTGCCTCGTTTGGTGATAATAACCTCTTTATGTGTTACCTTGACCTGATCAAGAATTTTAAAACAATTTGCCCGGAATTCTGCGGCATTGATTTCCATTGATAAATCACCTCCATATGTACATTTTAATGTGTACTCGTAGCGAAGTCAATCCTTTTCTATTTGGACTCATAGAGTCCACCATAGAATCGGGTAATAGCGTGGGCAAAGCGGCGCTGGTGATTTAGGGCTGGCACTCAAATGATATAAGTCTATTCCACCTCCGCGCTGTATTTACGGTACAGCCCCCGAAACTGATGATAAGTCAAACCCAGGATCCGGGCCGCCTTTTTCTGATTAAATCTGGCCTCTTTGAGGGCCCTCTTCAAAAATCTGAGTTGGAGTTCCCGGACGGCTTCTCCGAGGGGTTTTCCCATAAGGTCATCGAGAGAGGCCGCTTTCTTGTGCACAGCCTTATCCACGGCCTCCGGTTCATTCCGGGCAGCGGGCTGGGGTCGAAAGGGGTCAAAGGCAATATGAGAGATAAGCGGTGAATCCGACCGGTACACGGCGCGCTCCACCAGATTCTTCAATTCCCTCACGTTTCCGGGCCAGTCATAGCTTTCAAGGGCGTCTTTGGCTTCCTGGTTGAATCGGGGCATCTCTTTCCGGCCTAACTCAAGGGCCATTCTTCCCGCAAAATGGTTCGCCAGAAGAAAAATGTCTCCCTGTCTTTCCTTGAGAGGAGGCAGAAAGAGCACTTCAAAAGAGAGGCGATCCAGCAGGTCCCGCATGAATCTGCCCGCATCTACCAGGGCGATGAGGTCCGCATTGGTCGCCGCAATAATTCTCACATCAACTTCTATACTCTCCGAACTGCCGACACGCTCGAAAGTACCGTATTCCACGACGCGCAATATCTTCTCCTGGACCTCCACGGGGATATTGCCGATTTCATCGAGAAACAAGGTGCCCCTGTCCGCGGCCTCGAACCTCCCGGTCCGGCGTTTCTCAGCGCCGGTAAAGGCCCCCCTTTCGTACCCGAATAATTCGGCCTCGATCAGGGAAGGGTTTAATGCCGAGCAATTCAGGGCCACCAGGGCACCCCGCCATCGATCGGATAAAAAATGGAGCCGGGACGCGGCAAGTTCCTTCCCTGTGCCCCTCTCACCTACGAGGAGCACCGGGCGATTGATGGGGGCTACCCTTGAAAGAGACTCCTGAAAATCCAGGAATGCCTCGGACTGGCCGAGGGCTTCTGACATCCCGATTGAGGTCTTTGTCCGGATATCCTGACTTAATGAAGATAAACCCTTTGTCATGGTATTATATCCTATAATATAGTTAAAATTACCAAATAAGAGCAATATATACCATAGACCTTTCTGCTTTGTCAAGGGGGTAACCTCTTGAAATGAGATTGGTTTCCAGGGTAGTTGCGCCGATGGCATGATTTATGCTGTTCAACTGGGCAAAGACGATTGCGGATTTAAAAAACAAAGCAATCTAATTGAGTTAAAAATCTCTGAGCAAAATTCAAAATCATATTTCGAGGTTTTCTTTCAGACACCAGTTAAGAGAAGGAGGGCAGTACCATGGGTATTTTTACACGATTTCGAGACATCATCAGTTCCAATATCAATGCCATGCTGGATAGGGCGGAGGACCCGGAAAAACTGATAAAGCTCATGATCCGCGAGATGGAGGATACGCTTGTGGAGATCAAGGCTTCATGCGCCGGGGTTATGGCGTCCATGAAAAAGATTCAGCGTCAGCTTGATGAAGTTCAATCCCGCATTGAATACTGGGAGGAAAGGGCCGCCCTCGCCGCCAGAAAGGGAAGGGATGATCTGGCAAGAGAGGCGCTTCTCGAAAAGCGCCGGTATGATGAAAGGGCCGGGGTCCTTGAGGAAGAACTGTCGGAGCATAGCCTGCTGGTCGAGCAGTACCAGGAAGATATCGGCCAGCTTGAGGATAAACTGGGGTCTGCTCGCGAGAAACAGCGAATGCTCCAACAACGTCACATCCACGCAAGAAGGAAGATGCGCGCCCAGGAAGACATTCGCCGCATGGAGACCTCTGATGCCATATTCAAATTCGAGGAATTTGAAAATCGCATAGAAAGAATGGAGGCAGAGGCGGACCTAATCAATTTCGGAAGAAAGCAGACCCTGGAGGGAGAACTGGACAGCCTTTTGGTTGACGATGATATCGAAAAGGAGCTACAAAGAATAAAGTCTTCTTTCTCAACTAAGGACGAGGAGCTCGCCGGGGTTTAATCCGCAGATTACACGGATTGTCCTAACCATTTGAACCGTCTAAGAAAAGATCCGGTTTTCAGGGGGCGCCTGTCCATATTATCCAAAAACAATCAAAGGGGCGAAATAAACCATGCATGGCGTCATAGCATTATCGATTATTTTCGGAGGCTCCGTCCTAATCCTGGCCATCATCGGAAGCACCATCCTCATGGCCATAAAGATTTTCAAAGGGACGGTCTCTAAAAAGAGCCAACAAAACCAGACAGATGAAGCCAAAATGATACAGGAGATCTACAAGGGGCTTTCCCAGATGGAAGAGCGTCTTGAGGCCCTGGAGACTATCATTCTGGACCGTGAAAGAAAGGACCGTGTATTATGAGAAGGCATAAAAAATTCCACCGCCGCACGCATTATCGACCCTGGAAAAGCCGACGCATGAGGGATCGATTTGAAGGCCTGTTCAATGGCGGGCTTTACCGTTCACGAAACGGAGTCATATTGGGTGTATGCAGAGGGATCGCTGAATATTTCGATTTTTCTGTTTTCTGGGTCAGGGCCGCCGCCGTCATCGTTTTGTTCATAAGCGGTTTCTGGCCCATTACAGCCATCTATTTCATTGGGGCCTTTTTGATGAAGCCGGAACCGGCCATACCGGTTCAGACAAGTGAAGAGCAGGAGTTTTACGACAGCTATGTCCATTCGAGGAGAGGGGCCACGGATCGTCTGAAAAGACGATATGACAGCCTGATGCGCCGTATTCAGCGATTGGAGCACACGGTCACATCCAAGGAGTTTGACTGGGATCAGAAGTTGAATACATAAGGCGCCCTCTACACATACTCCAAAATCTGCAAGCTAAGGACTCGCAGATCCTCGCGTGCTGTATGCCTGCACAATGCTCTTCAAATATGCTCATTTACGCGCTGACATACATCATACAAAGACGTTCAGTTGGGATAGACAGCTGTCGATTGCTCGATTTCAGGATATCTTTCCAGGAACCTTCCGGACTCCTCGGAAATACGTTGATCCCCTGACTCCCTGTGGCGAAGCATTGACAATACTTCCAGGGCCTTATGGGGATGATCTTTCCTTGCATGAACTTTTGAAATTCCGAGGTATGCATATTTATAATACCCCATGGTAATTGCCTTCTTGTAACTTGCCTCTGCCAGATCGAGCTCGTTAAGACTGACGTAAGAGTCCCCAATCCTGGTCAGACCGTCTCTCTGATCCATACCATGTTCCAGGGCGGTCTCCCAGGCTTCAATTGCGGATGGAAATTGCTTCAACCCCCTCAGACAATCGGCTTTTCCATGCCAGGCATGGGAATTTCCCGGAGCAAATCTGAGTACTTTTTCGTAAAGAGCAATTGCCTTTTTGAATGCTTTTCGTTTCCGCAATATGTTTGCCGCGGAGGTAAGTCCTATGACCGGATTGTCTGATATCTCAGCGACCCTTTCAAAGAAATCGAGGGCATCATCATCCCCTTGTTCCATGGCTATCTGTCCCAGACCCATCAGGGCATAAGGGTCAAGCGGGTATTTTGCAAGGGCCATGAAATAGAATTCCTTTGAATCGTCCAGTTTTCCCTTCTTCCTCAGGCCATCGGCCACTCTTGTCATGGTTTTATGATCATCGGGCCGGAGCTTAAGACAATGGTACCATGCCTTCAGGGCCTTATCCAGATCGCCCAAACCCCTGTAGGCATCCCCAAGACCTGCGAGGGCATACCAGTTATTTTTCTCTACCTCAAAGCACCTTTCATAATACTCGACTGCATCTTCAAAACGCCTTGCTCTCCGTTTTAGATCTCCGAGCCCCACAAGGGCATATACACTGTCTGAATCGATACGCAGTATCTGTATATATATCTCTTCCGCCTCTCGAAGCTTGCCCTCCCTTTTCAGCTTATGGGCAATCTTTCCCAGGCTTACCACGTTTCTTTTCATTTCTATGCTCCACTCGAAAATCAATTCGTTTGAGGTATGCTCAGGGGCGCAAAAGCGATACCAGATACTGATATGTGTTATTCCAGTATCCCGTATTCCCTTGCCAGGTCCTCCTTATAGGGTGCCTTCCTCCCCTCACAAGGTTTTCGAGGGCATAATTGGCAACTGTAGAAGGTAACCTCTGTGGGGAAGAAGATACCGGATACCGATTTCCTCGGGATCATTAGGAGACTCTCGTTCAACTTCACACCGATAGCATTCTCTACTCCTTCAAGAAGCGAAAAAAGGGGTCTCTGTTCTTCAATGGGCCAATCTTCCAGAGATCCGGGGCTCATAAACGATAAGCCTTCCATGGCAAATCTGGCCCGTAACTCATCCTCTAAGTATTTCCGTGCACGGATCAGGGCAGCATTTCCTATGCTATCGAGATAGTACTTTTCCAGCAGATCCTGTGAAGCGTCGGCCTTTGCCTCCAGTCCCGGTCCAATAGTTACAACATAGGGGAAAACGCGTCCCACCGTTTCGAGATTCTTGCGCAAGACCCGGCTTTTTAAACAGCTCCCGTCAATGACCACAGCGTCTTCAAGTTTTTCACCGATGTATCTGACACCATAGGCCGCCTTTGGGGTAATAAGTGGTGTTGCAGCCTCAAAGATCCCTTGAAACTGATCCCAGCTCCCGGTCTTTTGCACATGAAGCTTTTCACCGATTTTTTTGGGATTGAGATCTATCTGTATTTTATCAAGTATTTCCATTTTTTACTCGCGCAAAGCCCGCAAAGAAAAATAATGAGATGACTTCGAACACGTTTTGGATTAACTGATTTTATCCTGATCGGTAAAGGCAAATAACTTAACAAAAAAAAGGCACTCCATCATGATTTGATGGAATGCCTCTACTTAAATCAAAATACTAATTTAAACCACAGTTACATTTGCTGCGGCAGGACCTTTTTGACCTTGCTCTATGTCAAAGGTAACGCGATCGCCCTCATTAAGAGACTTAAAGCCTTCCGCATTGATTGCTGAATGGTGAACAAATACATCCGCTCCATCTTCCTGCTCAATAAACCCAAAGCCTTTTTGGTCGCTAAACCACTTTACTGTTCCATTAGCCATAGTGACACCCTCCTTTCAAAAAATTTTCATAGTTCCAAACTTCAGGGTCCCACTTTGATAAATGGATCTTTCCTTTAGCACGAAACCAACCCGCCGATTAAGCGCGAGCTTTCTATGATTAAAGGAGATATTAACCTGTTTTCAAGGAAAGTCAAGGAAAAAGGTCATTATTTATTATCCGGTCCCAATGTATCGGCTTTTTATTTGCCGTAAAACCATATTATAAATCCCTTGCAATAGGTCTGGCAAATAATGGATACTTCTTTGGAGACCTTTGAAAAATCTTCAATTTCGTTCAAAATCAAGGCGCGTGAGGGTTTTAACCAAAGGAATATATTGAATATTTCGAGGATTAAAATCCGAATGCAACACAGAGATTGGTCGAAAGGGGGTGTTTTTCAAAAGTCCCCCATGAAGGAGAGCGAAACATGACGGATATTACCCTGACCTGGCTTTCGGCAGGCTTTTCCGCTGCTACCTTGGCCCTATTGATCATACTCTTTTTTCTCACGACCTCATATAGACGTGCGATCAAAGGGATAGAACAAACAGTTCGCGAGGAATTTCGTTCTAACAGAGACGAGTCCGCAAGGGCTGCGCGGGATCTGCACGAAGAGGTGGTCAGTGCCCAGAGATCTTCCATTGACACAATGATTAAAACGATTGCCTATAAAAGCCGGTATGGATAAGCCCGCTTAGTCCACTCGCTGGCGGGATATTTATCCCGCAGTTTTTCATAGGCTTTCTTGAGTGGCTTAGGGTCATCAGTATTTTTGTAAAGACTTACTCCCCTCAGATAAATTGCCTCGGGCGCGGAGTCACTCTCTGGATAACCTTTCAGGAGTCTGTCTAAATTCATCAGGGCGTCATCAAATCTATTCGTGTCAAAAGATACCTTGGCAATCCCCAATAGCATTGAAGGAATCAATGCCTCTGGTGCAAAAAAACCAACCGTTCGATGATGCTCTATTCCTTCAGCGTCAAGAGTTATAATGGTAGGCGTCCATTTGACATTGAAATCAGTAGTCAACGGTTCAGCACCATATTTGACACGCAAAGGTATTATGTTTTCATCGATGAAACCAACTACTCTATCATCAGGATACGTAACTGCATCCATCTGTTGACAACCGATTCACCCGGGGTTAAAAAAATCAAGCAATATATTCTTATTTTCAGTGCGGGCCTTGTCGAGGGCTGCAGCCATCTCGGTTTCCCACTTGATCTTATCTTCCATAGCCATTCCTCCTATTCCATAATTCTTTGTTTCCAGGAAACTAACCCCTATCGAGTCCAATTCCTGGGTGATACACTAACAGTACTTCAGTCGTCCCAAAATAAAGACACCTTCACTCTGGAAGTTCCGAAATGCTGAATGAGCTTGAACTCCTAATTTAGAGGCATCTCTCATTTTTCCTTGATTGCGGACATCTTTCTATGCTTCTATGTTGGCCTTTAGTTGAGCAATCTGAAGCCCGAGAGAGACGCACTGTTTGCCCTCCATACATCCATCAGCATCTTCGGATTCCAAGTGGGTCTTCAGCTCGTGGTTGTCTTTTTTTAAATCCACAATCCACGCCTTTTTTGCTTCATCCCAATCTACATCGACATCTATCCCGCATTCCCCTATGTCCGGATGGATTGACTTTATCTTTTCACACAACTCTTCCCTGTCGATCATGATCTTGTCCTCCTTTCGTTTAAATGGTTTAAAAACATTCCTGTTCCTCGTTTGTCTTTTCAATATCCTCCTATACAAAATATGGGTTCATCTGGAGCGAACATAAATGTCAGCCATCGAAATTAAATCCCGCTGACAGAATCTGATTCTTTATTTTAGAAACATCCACCCTTTCAGAAATCGCTTTGGTCATTATACTAAAACCTTTTGTATCCCCTAACATAATACACCCGGTGATTTTATCATTCTCAATGACGATTTTCTTGTATATTTTTTCATCAGTGAAAACTTGCGACTCGAATTCATTTTCAGCATCGATATTGCCCGCGGAAGCCAAATCAACCCCCACCACTTTCAGGGTGTTAGCCATGACGGTTCCCTCATAGACCATGTCTCCCCCGGCCATGTTGTTGCCAGCAATTTTTCCCTGCTCCATGGCGGCAGGCCATATACCGTAAGGCATTCCCTTGAATTCGGCAACATCACCGGCCGCGTAGATATCGGCCCGGTTCGTCTGGAGGTGTTCATCCACCTTGATGCCTTTGTCATGGTCCAGACTCAGATCCTTGGCCAGTTCCATGTTGGGACGGACCCCTGCTGAGATGATAACCATTTCCGACGACAGGGTCTCTCCGTCTTCCAGAAGGACCCCTCCGGCCTGATCACCACCCGTGATTGCCTCTGTCTTTGCGCCAAGCCTGAAGGAAAATCCCATCTTTTCCATGATTCCCTGAAGTCTTTTCGCTCCGTCCGCATCCAGCTGCCTCGGCAAGAGTCTCGGGAAAAACTCTACCACCGTAACCCTTTTTCCCAACTTACGGAGGGCATTTCCGGCCTCAAGGCCAAGCAGCCCGCCGCCAATAAGAACAACGTTTTCAATCTTCCGGGCATAGGCCGAAATGTCACGCGCGTCTTTGATCGTGCGAAGGGAAAAGACGCCTTTTTTTTCAGAGCCTTTTATCGGCGGGATAAACGAATGGCTCCCGGTTGCAACTAAAAGACGATCATAAGAGAGTGTCCGGTTATTTTCCGTAATCAGGGCTTTTTCCTGATCTTTCGCCCCTACTATTCGAGTCACGAACTCCAGATTGATATTCTGATCCCTATACCATTTTTCTTTTTTGGCAACTAAATCATTTTCCTCTATCTCTCCTGAAATGTATTCATTCAACCTTATCCTGTAATAAAAGGGGAGATCCTCGCCGGTCAGTATCGTAATATTTCCTTTCTTGTCTATCTTGCGGATATTTTCTGCAGCGGTTGTCCCCGCTACCCCATTCCCTATAATCAAATAATTTGTCATATGCTAACCTCCTTTTCCGGTCCTGACAGTTTATCCCAACGTTGCAAAAATCGAGGATGCCGCAGATCTTAGACGTCGAGAGGGTAAATAGGGACAGGTTTACCCTTGACATCAGGAGGCCTTATACGTGTTCTGCCTCAGAGATCAAGTTGGATGCTAATGGCCCGCTCTATTCTCTCCATCTCAGTTTTAGAAACTGTCCCCGCTTGATTGATTAGCCTCTTTTTGCTCACAGTAGTGAGCTGATCAGCCATGGCCTTCGCCTTTTTACCCCGAAGGCTAACATATGTTTCACTTGGATAGAGTTTGCCAACACTACCTGTCAAGGGCACGACTTGGACCCTGTTAAGGAACTGATTTGCGGCATAAAGTTCTGTTTTAATTACATGAGGCCGGATTAAGTCTTCGATAATACACGTATTGTACACGTATAATAATGTTAGGGTCAAGAAAAGTCTCGGGCAAACCAGGGAAACGTCAAAGTCGCTGATAAATCGTTAGTATTAGGAGTTTCTAGGGACCTCAAAATCCGAAATCCTAAACAAATCCGAATATCAAATGACAAAATGATCGAAACTAAGGGGCTGAAAATACGATCTTTTTGTCATTGAGACATTTGTGTTTTGGTCATTGTTTCGTGCTTCGGATTTCGCATTTCTTGACCGAAACACAAGTTTTTCTTTCAAGCACTAGATAAGCTGTTCAAGGATCTTTTTATACGCCGCGTTGATCTCCAGATCGGCTTTGTCAGTCAGGCCCTTGAGATCTCCCCTGTCCCCTGAATCGACCATCTCCGCATCAATAGGGATCCGGCCCAAATAGGGGACGCCCATCTGGGCGGCCATTTTTTCGCCACCACCGCTCCCGAATATGGGGACATCTTTACCGCAGTGGGGGCAGGTATGACCGCTCATGTTCTCCACAACCCCCAGGATCTTTAGTTTTACCTGGTGACAGAAATTGATCGATTTCCTTACATCCGCCAGACTTATCTCCTGGGGCGTGGTCACGATGATCGCCTCTGCATCGGGGATGGTTTGAGCCACGGTAAGGGGTTCATCCCCTGTCCCGGGCGGCGAATCCACCACCAGATAATCGAGATCACCCCACTCAATGTCGGATATAAACTGTCGGATGGCGCTGATCTTCATGGGACCCCGCCAGATAACGGCAGTGTCCTTGTTTTCCCCCAGAAGCATATCCAGGGAGACTATGCTCAAGTTGTCTGAAAACCTGTACGGTCTCACAACCCCTTCTTCGGCCGTATCAAACCCGCCCTGGACATTCATGAGCCTCCCAACCGTCGGACCGTGCAGGTCCACATCCAATAGCCCGACCTTTTTGCCGTTCATGCTCAAAAGGAGGGCGAGATAACTGGCCACCGTGCTCTTGCCGACCCCGCCTTTTCCGCTCATCACTAAGATCTTTCGTCCTACTCGCGCCAGATTAGCCTCAATCATCTTATCCTGTTGCCCCCTCTCAAAATCGCCGGGGGTATGACAACCCGTATTTTCCATTTTAATCCTTCCGTATAATCCTTCGTAACAATAAAAAAGGCCTCCCCACACTATACCTTTGCTCTATGGGAAGGCCCCTTTAAAATTTACCGGCTATTACCGTCTACACACAGTGCAATATCTTCAATTGTGCAGTACTGCTTAATACTTATGTCTTAGGCCGGACCTATTCATCCAGTTTTAAGTATCCAGCAACGAGTAACCAGTAACGAGTATCCCCGCTTAAAAACGGGATCTTCGACCAGCATCCAGTCCCGCCATTACAGCTCAAGCCATGAATCTGAATAGAGGGATTGACCCAAAATAACCTTTGCGGTCTTCACATAATCGATCAACTTCCAATTATCATTAGGCTCGCCGGCCAGGGCTTTTTCGTCAACCGCTTCTCCATCCATCACCTTGTGGATAAGTTCTACAATATCAGGCCGTTCCTCCCTGGCAATAGCAATCAGGCCGTCATCATAGGCATCGGCAATGCAGGAGTACATCCCCTTCCTTTCCAACATGACCATATAGGTCTGATTCAATATCGGCCGCAAATTGTCCGGAGGGCCGTTGGATATATTGGACAGGCCGCATGTGGATTTCACACCGGGAAACATTTCGCCGACCATCTCTTGATAGGCCATAAGGCTGATGAGCTGCGGCTGCTGGATATTAACAGGCGTCACAATACCGTCTACAAAGATATCCTCGTTCGGGACGCCGGCCTCATTGGCCGCATACAGCAGCTCGGCAGAGAGGGCCATCCTCTCGTTTTCGTCCCTGGGCAGGCCATCCGGTCCCCACATCAGCGCGATCATGTTGGCCTTGTATTTAACGGCCAATGGAATCATCTTTTCGTAACGCTCAGGCCTGCACATAATCGAATTGATAATGGCCTTTCCCTTACAGGCGGCCAGGCCCGCTTCCATAGCATCGATATTGGATGTATCGAGACAGAGCGGGATCTCATCTCCAATGGCCTCCTGGACCGTATTGACTACAAACTCCATCAGTTCGGGACCACCTTTTCTCGCCGGACCCAGATTGATATCGATCCAGTCCATCTTCTTGTCCTTCTGCCGCTTGGCCTCCTCAGCAATGGGGCCCGGGTCCTTTTCCTTATAGGCCCTGCCGATAATCGTATTGATTACATTTAGATTTTCACCAATCAAAAACATGGGCACACTCTCCCTTCTATAGATTGTTACAGGTGGATTTTAAGAGATTATCCTATTTTGCCATATCCTTCAAGAACTTCGGTATCAGAGATGCATCTCTCGGGCCAATGGTAACTTTCCAGTCCGGCAGGTCCTCTTCCATCT
>PVMK01186168.1_pt1 | contig 12790 bp, 15 predicted proteins | sample 1853481 | NCBI WGS metagenome assembly PVMK01 (sample SAMN08533507, study PRJNA380276) | Marine sediment metagenome, whole genome shotgun sequencing project.
AGTTGGAAGATTATGAACGACGTCGGCGAGGCGATATCAAATTCCATGAAAATATTCTACATGGACATGTGACCAAAATAAAGCCGGAAGGTTTTGGTTTCATCGAAACACCGGATGGCCGGGAATTCTATTTCAGTCGTGCGAATGTGGTACACCCTAGTTTTGAGAAATTGGAAGTTGGTAGTGAAGTGCAGTTCCTTGAGGAGGCAGGCGAGCAAAGATTACAGGCAAAGCGAGTCAGCATTGGTAAACACCATTACCCAGGATAGGAATAACCAATGTCCTTTTTTGGCACAAAGCAAACGGTGATGAATGCCTGCTTTCGACCCAGAATGGACAATTATTATCAATCTATGATAGACATTTAGTTTCACCAGTCGCAAAATACAAGTTACTTTCTTAGCTAGCTACAGTAGCAAGAACGTGATTGTATTCCTCCCTACCCATGTTTCCGTTTTAATTAGACCTTAGGAGATAATAATGTCCAGAAAACTTAATACAGCACGTAAGAGTGAATCTACAAAGCCATCCGGGGTAATTATCAACAAGGCTGTGGAAAGCCTTAGGGAAACCCCAGCTCACCATAAACAAAATGTAACAAATGGAATAGACCGTCATGAAATGATTGCGATAGCTGCTTATTACCGAGCTGAACGGCGAGGCTCCTATAGTGGTGATGAAATACAAGATTGGCTGGAAGCCGAAGCACAAATCGATGGCTCAATATAATGCTAATTACTCAATCAAACATTGCGGAGGCTACGATGCCAAACAAACAAAACATAACAAGTAAAAATGAGAATATGAAAAAAGAGGAAGGTTATCCACAAACGAAAGTTTCCACTGATAACCATGCTGAGCCTTGCAGCTTTAATTCGAATAGGGGTGATGAAATGCAAGACTGGCAGACAATGAAAGCGGAAATCGATAATCTATTACAAACTAACTGTGAAGCCTCTGTTCTATTACAAAAAAGCCGCAAGGTCTCTGATTACTGGGACAAAGTTAGAGCCAAATGAGAAATAGATAATGCACCATAGGACTGGAAGGCCTGACTGCCAGAGTGTATGTGAATGACTGAAATTAATAGAGAAAGCGAATTTACCCTGCTTTAAAGGACAAATACACTAAGGAGAAATATCATGACAAACCTCATTAAACGTTCCCCCTTCTTCAGCAATATTGTTCGTTCTGACCCATTTTCCAATCTGGATGACTGGTTTAATAGTTTCTGGATGCCCCGTCCATTTTCGACGGATTTAGAGACCCTTTCCCCAATCAAAATTGATATGACCGAAACAGACAAGGCCTACACGATCCGAGCGGAAATTCCGGGAGTGAAGAAAGAAGATATAAAGGTACAGGTAGATGGAAACCTTGTCTCTATTAGTGCAGAGACCAAACAGAAAAAGGAGAAAAAGGAAGGCGGGAAAGTTGTTTGCAGTGAATGCTGTCAGGGATCAAGTTACCGTAGCTTTACGCTAGATTGCAATGTTAACGAAGCTAAGGCCCAGGCTAAGTTTGAAAATGGCATGCTGGAATTGATATTGCCCAAGAAAAATGGGGCAACTGCAAAACAACTTAAAATTAAGTAGTACAGCTAAGGCAAACAATTATCGTAAGTTCTCTACTTGTATGGTCAATTTAACTCAATACTAGGAGGTAATGATGTCAAGTAATCCTTATATATCGAGTGGAAATAAGGCTAATTTTATTTGTAGCGTAAATGGAGATATTGTTAGGATAGTATAAAAAATCCCACAAGTATTCCAGCCAATCAAACAAAAGAGAGCTGGGACAAATTTAGAGAGTGTTCTATGACCAAGTGGCATCCTTCTAAATTGGAGGGTTATATTTCAGAAGAACTTAGAAGTGTAAAACTTGTTGATTAAATAAAACCTGAAACAAAGCTCCGAATTAGGATAGGGTTAAGATAAGCATTCCAGCTTGTTATTCGATTCCCGCCGCTTCAAAGTCGTCCAAGTCTATAAAGGCCAAATGCCTTATTTGAAGCGAGATATGGCTGAATTTATTGCTTCGCTTATATCATCCAGAGCCATCTCAATACCCAATTTCATATCTTCCCAAGCACTTTCGCTTGCTTGCTCGACCTCATGTAGCTTTTTGTGGACCTCATCCCGTTTGCTGTGCAGTGCTTCAATTTGTTGGCGGAACCCAGTTTTAACCTGCTCCTCAGTTTGATCTACTTTGGCAACTAGAGCATCTATTTCATTCTTACACTGATCTAGCCTCGAATGAATTTTGAGCATAAATTCGTCTTTTGTATTCATATTTTTCCTTTATATGATGTTAGAAATTGATTTGTATTTAATTGAAATTATCATACCATTTGCTAATGGACAGGCTCCCTTATAAATGAAAAATGACGGGATTGATATTTTGTATCCAGTACGATCTTGCGCATACCTTTTAGGGTATTGTAAGGTGCTTCCCAGATAAACATTCGTAGTAGCCGTCGTGGGATGTATTTTGAGAGGTTGCCACCCGGGTTTCCGTATCCCTGGAATTCTACTTCGACCATACCACCGGCTTGCGGTCGAAATACCCAGTGAGATTTAAGGTTTCGAATCAGCACATATTTCTTTTTGTAGTGTGCCAGGAGCTCTTGTTTTTCTTTTGAAAGTTTTTGCAGGTAACCCGGTTCAGCATCCTGCCCGCTAATTATGATATCGCCACTTAATTTATCCTGAGAAATGCGCGTATGCACAATAGAATGTCTATACGTAAAGGGGAACGGCATGGCTGTAATCATGTGCACATAAACTTCAGTATTCGATACCTGTCTCAGTTTGGTCGCCTTGTGGGCATGATCTACCCATTTTGGTATGGACTCAACATCACGGAACAGTGCCACAAAGGCACTTAGATTACTTTTTATATGGGTAACACCTCGAAACTCGGTTAAGTCACTCGCTGTCTTTCGATAGTGAAGGACTATATCGTTTTGCCGATCGTCTATCTGTAAATGCCACTCATCACTGGTAGCATCAGAACTAGCTACGAAAAGTGCAGATCCGGTTATTAAAATACCTAAAATGTTTCTTGTAAAAATAGCTATTCCAGAAATGGCACAAATAATATTTGAGTCGGTCGAATAAATAGTCTGTTACTTGTTACAAATGGAAAAGTGACTATAAAATAAATGATGTGTAGAGAAGAAATGATCTATTTATTATACGTTTTTTTAAGAGCTGACTTGTCAGTATCTGGATACGTAGGTTCTTCCTATTAGGCCTAAAGGGAAATAGATAGAACCCCTCTTTTTTTCTAATTTTGGCGCGAGATTTTCTCAGAAGTAAAATCTGCGAGTGACTAGTTATGCAGTATCTTCCCATGGTAGCCATGTTCTTTGATCGCATCTATCAATGTAATGTGACTGAAATGTTTGCGTTCAAAAAGGACGGTGAGGCGATGATGGTTCCCGCGCTCGAACCAAGCGCTGACAATCCCTCTTTCGTGTTTGAGTGTTGCCACAAGCCAGGAGCGTTTTGATACATCCATATCTTCCTGGATATAAATTTCGACTCGCTCTTGTAAGTTAGACATATTTGCTCACCCTGCTGCATTTATCCAAAATAACTCATATTACGCCGGCTGTTTATAAATGGGGGTCGAGCACAAAAAAACAATAAGCGAATTCCTTGTTGTTTTATTCCTATTGAACCCCACATAAAAATTATAGCTAACATTACCGAAGAAAAATGGGGCAGGGGCAAAACAACTTAAAATTAAGTAGTGCAGCTAATGCCCGCCCTAAATTTATTGAAATAGAACAAACGATGTGGCATCTAACAACTAATCCTCTGGCAGGAAACTGTCAGGGGGCTACTTTATGGTTATGAATATATACCCGCGCAGCAAACGAGTTTTATCTGTCACATTCCTTATCTTAGGCGCTGTACTGATATTTTTTGCACCGGAAAATGCCTGGATTGGTGCGGTCCTTCTCATCCTTGGGCTTTGTATCGAAATAGTTGGTTTATTACTCAGACATCGTGAGCAAAGAAACCAAAAATAATTTGGGTAGATCCGAAAACTGATCATTGGTCATAATTTTATCAATTCATACTTGTTTGGAGGCGGCGGGAATCGAATAGTAGCCTGTAACCCTTGCCACAGGCTGATCTAGGTTTTTTCTATTTTCAAGATACCAGCAAATGTACCAGCAGATTTATTGGATGCTATTGGACTGCTATAAACGCAACTGACCGCTTTTGGCACAAAGCAGATACTTAACTAATTAACAATAGTTTTCAATGTTAACGGGAGGGTACACCTAGTCTTGGACTGACCCACCTCTCTATCAATGTAATACCTGCCCTCTTTCCTTTCTACAACTAAAAGCAAACGGGAGACTAAAGCTCCCGTCCAGTTTTGATTTATCTGAAATAAGCAACGACCATCTCCACTTCATTTTTTAAATGCGTTAACGCTAAATTGCCCAGTTGCATTGCGAGTAACGTTGAAGCTTCCAGAATTACATTTAACTTTCCATGAGTTTTCACCGTCGGGTTGCAATTCAATCACCTTTGCACACGGATGATTGGCAGAACGGATAATTCCAGCCATTTTGCCATTACTCATTTCTTCCGCTGAGCCCCCGGAAACAATGCCTTCGTCCGCTGAGACCCCAGGATCGACACCTTCTTCCGCTGAAACCCCAGAAATCATATACAGCGTAACTGCGATGAGTAGTGTCATCAGACTTGTCTTATTGAATAGCTTCGACAAGGCAAATATAGATGCGGAGTACGCAGTCCATTTTCTCTTCATTCCACACCCTTAGTTAGGACAACTAGGATAACTATCCTGCATTTACATGCCTAAAGCAAGTTTCACTCCAAGCAACAAACCAGAACAATTTAATCAATGAATTAATCTGCTCTGTTTATTGTGGTTTATCGCCCTTTATTGTGATTATCTGTCTCTGAGTGCCCCACCAGTGTCCCATGACAAAGTCATTTTAGGACTAGTGGGGGTGCGGTTAGTATTGGAAGAGGAAGTGGTCTATATAAAGGTACTACATCCCCCTACATCGACTTTAATTTTGGCGAAAAAAATTTTCTAGAAAGAAAATCTGTAAATGTCCGATTTGACCCAGCAAGCAGTCACAAATGACCGCTTTTAGCACAAAGCAGACATTCAGAAAAGAGGCAATATTTTGGCGCTTTTCAATAATTGGCTTGTCAGACACTGACCGTATAGTTCATCAACCACCTTCCATTAAATGTGGGGTTTTCTGGTAATTTCCAGCAATTATTACTTGTCAGATTAACCTGTAGATTTTTCATGGATTATTTTCTGCATTCGTAGATTCAGGGGGTCAACAAAAAGATTTCCCCATTGATTTTTGGAGAACTCAGAATGAACAATAATTCAGACAAAGTAGCATGGTCAATTGCCACAGTATTTATGTGGATAGCCTTTGTAGAATTTAGCTCGAATTTCTTCCATATAGAAAAAGAATTTTTCGAAACTAATTTAACCTTAAAGCTTGTCCATATCATTACAGCAATTTTCTTTATTGTTGCCATCCAGCTGGATGAAGATATAAGGATTCAATCCATACAAATATTCGGTATAACTTACATGATGATCAGTGGAATCGGATTTATGGGGATGAACATACGAATAGGTGTGCAATGGGAAAACGCTATCTACCTAAACCTTCTTACCTATTTACAGTTTGGATTGGGAATTGCCCTTTCTACTATTGGTATGATCTTGAAAAAACACCAGTATCCAATGAGTGACAAGCTGGCAGCTTAGCAAAAGCAGCTAATTTCAGTAGTTGATGTTTCCTCGACTTTAGGAGCGCAACATGGCAAACGAAAAGGACAACACCATGGATATGCCAGATGTTGGTGCTGCAGTTGATGGACTAAAGATTGGAATAGATCTATTAAAATCTCTATATAATCGATCAGGTAGAGCAGATGATAAAGTAAAGATTGATGATGCTTTATCAAAGCTTGGTGATGCACAAGATGCTCTGTTTACGCTGCGGGAAGAGCTAAATAGGCTCCAAACCGAAAATGTATCATTGAATAAACAAATCGCAGAGTCTGAAACATGGAACACTAAGCTGTCAGAATATGAGTTGGCGAGAACGTCTGGTGGAGCGTTTATTTATAAATTCAAAGGGGAGCCAGAGCATTACTCGTGTCCAAGTTGTATATCATCGAAGAAAGTCATAGAGATTTTGCAGAATAACCGAACGCAGACTGGTAAGTATAGATGCGTTGGGTGTAAAGCAGAATTTCCGATTGAGCCGCCAAGACCTTCTCCCACACGACACGTGACAGAGCGCGAGTTCTAAGAGTTATATTGGCAAGAGTTTTAATTTTTTGTTCAGGTGAATTGCCTTTGATAGATGCTAAATAGGAATGCTAGAAAACTTCACTTATTTCAAACAGAAAGTGGTGCATGTAATTCTTAGTAGATGTCCGCTTTTGGCACAAAGCAGACGCTCAATTTTTGGGCGGCGGGAATCGAATAACAAGCTGGAAGGCCTATTAACACTTATCTTGCACGTTTCGACATTTCAGTGTTGCCCCCAAAGTTGCCCCATGAAATGCTGGATTCAATGGGATGACATGAGACCATATTGGACTAGAGGGATGAAACAGCTCGGCTGAATTCTGCATACTTCATTAGATTTATTTAAGCTAGGAGCACACCTAGTCTGAAACTAAACCACTCTTTTATCAATGTAGCAACTCTCCTCTCCCTTTCCTTTCCCTAATTTTGGCGAAAAAAATTCCAGAAAACAAGGTCTGCAAATGCCTGCTTTCGATCCAAATCGGAAAATGATCCGTGACGATCTTCAACACTGATTGAACAAAATTATTTGTAAATGGACACGCATCAAGAAAACAAATTAATTTTACAAACCGTTTTTACAAATCTTCACACCCTTCACACCTTCTATAGTAAATAAATCACATGTTTTCGATAGTTAACTATAGTCATGCAACGCATGTTCGACAAAAAACGTCAGTTTCTGCCGGATTGGCGACAGAAATATCGTAAAGATATGCCGTAAAGAGGCCGTTAATAGCTGGCATAGAAGTTGCTTGTATGTAATCAGCAAGAAAGGTTAGTACCTAAACTTTAAAAGCGGTTTTTTTACAAAAGGAGTCTTATCATGAAAAAGCAAATACAAAAAGGGTTTACCTTGATCGAGCTGATGATTGTGGTTGCAATTATCGGTATTCTGGCAGCAGTGGCAATTCCGGCCTATCAGGATTATATCGCCCGGGCGCAAGTCACTGAAGCAATCAATCTGATGGGTGGCGTGAAAACTCCAGTTGCCGAGTTTTATGCTGATAAAGGAACGTGGCCGACAACGACTGAATTTAATGGGCTTATAACCACCCAAGCGGGAAAATATGTAGCTAGCGTTACTCCGTTAACCCTAGCATCAGGTTTTCAGGTAACCGCAACATTTAAAGCTACCGGGGTAAGTGCAGGCTTAACTAGCACGACCATGCGGTTAGCAACAGGAAACGGACAGGAATGGTTCTGTGACGCAGCCGGGATTGTCTCTGTAGGGGGCACGGATGGATCTACAGCGCTACAATACCGTCCCTGCAGCCTGTAAGTAACAAGATCTGATTCAGGTTAATAAGTAACGAAACTAAAGCCCCCACCTGCATATTTGCGGGCGGGGTTTTTTGTGTCTAATAAAAAGATGTGCTTAGATTAATACGAATGTCCGCTTTTGGCACAAAGCAGACACTCATACAGAATCCACGGGCGGCGGGAATCGAATTGTAGCCTGTAACCGGTGAACTATTAGATCAGATAGCCATTAAATAAGTTTTTATTTAGTGGGTGATACATGAATTTAGTAGCCGACCCTATACTTACCCCTTCCAAAGATAAAAAAGACGCAAATAATGCTCAGCACTCTACGCGAAAACGAGAGGAAACCGTCCTTATAGAAACGAGGGGGTAGGCTTAGTATTGGAAGAGTGATGGGGCGGCAAAAAAGGTACTACCTAAACCTACCTTGACGCTATTTGTAGAAAAGCCTTTTCTATTTTGGCGCAGAAAAATTTTCCAGAATGAAAGACTGCGAGTGTCTACTTTCGACTTAAAGCAGACATTCATGATCCTCAGGTCATAGGTCGATTCCTATATGACTAACCATAACTTATCCGGTTCTTTAATGTGCAGGATAGTTAGATCACTAGCTACTATGGATACCGAACGCAGCGAGCAAGGCCTTCGAGGCTGCGGGGAGCGCGCCAGTTGCCGCCCAACATGAACTCCTGAAAGAATGCGTTCTCTTTGGCATTGTTGATTTCCAGATCCTCAGGTTGCACCGTCGTTTCTGACATCATATTGCGGAAAGCATCTCGCGTTTCTGGTGTACGCGACCAGTAGTACGCTTTATAATCGGTATCCGGGAAAAAAGGTGGTGTCGATTGCGGGTTTCTGTTTGCGAAGGTCAACCAGACTGGAAAGCTCCTTGTTGTGGGGCAGTTTCCAGTCCGAATAGCCGGCGAAAACCAGATTCTCGCAGTACTGGATGGACGGCTCCCACGCTCTCTTGACACCGTCTGTTGTCTGCAACCATATCAGGTTTGTAACGCGATCAGTCACAGTTCCATCACCGTTATCGACAAAGTCCGGCAAGAAATAGACCCCGTCATTGTCCGCACGCACACAACGAGTGGTCTTGTAACCACCTCGTGGGTAACCCATCATGTGCCCATCTATGAACCCCAGATGCCAGCCGCTGTTGCGATGATCCGGTGCAAGAGGTCCGCCCCACATACCACCCTTGCCACGATCTCCGTAGGATGGTAAACCTGCATCGGTATCATTGAAATACTTTTGCCAGATGGTAGGTCTCGCCGTGGCATAGTGTGCGATCGTGTGACCTTCTTTCATCGATGGCATACGCCAGTCTTCATAGCCGCCCAAACTGAGACTTTTACAGTACTGTACCCCTTCATGGTAGGGACGCCGTTTTGGTTCACCGTCCTTGGACCCAAATACGTCTTGTGGGCGCCATTTACCTTTTGGTGGAACGACCTTTTCCCAACGCCAGTTGAGGTTACGTTCCCACATCAAACCGGTATTATTGTCAATAACGATCTGACCATCCTCGCTGATCGTAAAACTTATTGGGTTGCGGCTGTAATCCTCATCTTCGCCGTGTACGTAGGTTGTGTCGCGGAATTGCCCAGAATCCGGCAACTTAAAGCCCGGAATCGGGTTCAGTTTTTCGTAATCGACTTCTTCGATGCCGCCCCTAGTGATATATGAAGTTTCTGCCACTACAGACGAAAACGGCAGGCTCGCAAGTATTACCGAGAATGCAAGGCGATTTATCATTGCTCCTTTATCTTGGTATCAGAGTCAAGAACAGGGACAACGTGCACATCTTGTGCATAGGCTCCAATAGCCTGCATCATGCGGGGGGTTTGAAACAGTGGCGCCATGGTGTGCTTCATGGCCGACATACCACCAGCACGTCTGCCGTCCTGGTAAGCCCGCAACTGGCGCATTAGATACCCGTACTTCAGCCCCACGAGCTTTGGTGTAAACGGAGCACCGACACCTGGATCAATTTCTCCAGTTCCCGGGTTTCGTGCGCGAAGGCCCTGAAAATCATCGCCATGACAATTACCGCAACCCGCATAATTCGCGAGCCACCAACCTTTCATGGCAAGTTCTCCGCGCACTTTTGCTTCTTCCTTGCTGGCACCGACAATCTTGTATTTAATTGTGCCAAGGTACGCAACAACGTCTTTTATGTCCTGGACTGTGAGATCTAAAAGAATTGAGCGTTTGAGGTTCCCCGCAACACCGCCCCGCGCATTCTTCGGATCGTCCGTAAGAAAGGCGGCCATTTGGGTGAGTAAATAACCGCGATACTGGCCGAGAATATTGGGAACGACATCATTGCTAACTTGCCCGTAAAGGCCATGGCACGTCGAGCAAAGGCCGTCATAGATTGCTTTGCCATTAATCTCATCTTCGGTGGCGTATAGGTTATTGCAAAGTAGCAGCGCACTGAGAAAAAAAACTGATTTTTTAAAAAAAAGAAATCGCATTACTAATCATCTCTCCTGTGCGTGAAAATTCTCAGTAAAAAATAGAAGATCAATGAAGTGATGACGATCCCAGCAATAACAATTAAGGGGATAGCGGTGTAGCCCAAGATGTGCCAGATGACTGATTCAAGAGTACTCATCGTTTCTTACTCGAGTGTCATTGAAGAATGGTTATAGGGTGGCCGCATTGTGGGCTCGAGTGCCGCGGGACGAATCTCATCAAGGCCTTCTATCTCCGGCAAGTCATGCGCAATACCTTTATGACAGTCAATGCATGTGAACTGCCCCGTCTCTATCATGTTTGTATGCATAAACACACCCGGGGCTCCCTGCTTGGCAAAATTGAAGTAGGATTGATCATGGCAATTACGGCATTCGAGTGAGTCATTTTCTCGAAAACGCTGCCATTCTCTCTGCGCCAAATTCAACCGGTGTTCGGCAAATTTTTCAGGCGTATCGATTTTGCCTGTAATCTTACCCCACGTTTCTCTACTCGCCGCTATCTTGCGTACAATCTTGTCCGACCACTTATACGGGACATGACAATCCGGGCAAGTGGCCCTTACGCCCGAACGATTGCTGTAGTGAATGCTCTGGGTATATGCAGGATAAACGTTATCCTTCATCTCGTGGCAGCTAATGCAAAATTGCTCTGTATTGGTAGCCCCCAAAGTCCACTCAAAAGCGACCATGTACCCGATACCAGCCAGAAAAAAGAATGTTGCGACAATACCTGTAGCCACTCGACTCCGGTTTCGCATCATCTGCCAGTATTGGATCAGAAAATTCGGTACTCGGACCATATATTTGGGGGCGACCAGGTATTCATATTATAAGTATCCTTGCCAAGGATACTTATCCACTTACGGTTCATCAACACCAGCCAGACAGTGCCAGCCACATAGCTATGTTTTAACGAACACCTTGTCAAACAATTATCTTATACATTTGATGAAAGACATTCATTACTAAACAAGCACGATACTTATCAAGGTAAAAATTTTGTTTCATTTTAACATCCGCACCCAACAGTTATAAAGTATATTATCAAATATTAGTTTTTTTGAAATTGATGCTTACTAATATCAAGCAAATATTAAAAATTTAACAAGTAATATAATCCTTATGAATAAATACCCATTAACTGGTCTCAGTCTCCTTCAAAATCCAAGATTTAATAAAGGTACTGCTTTCACACAGGAAGAACGCGTTAAATATAAATTAAGAGGTCTCTTGCCAAGTTTAACCAATACATTTGAAACACAACAGGAAAGAGCACTCAAAAATATTCGCCGCAAAGAAAACAATATTGAAAAATATATATTCCTTGCTGCATTACAAGGACGAAATGAAACATTATTTTACAGGCTCCTGATTGATAACATTGAAGAACTAATGCCAATTATTTATACACCAACCGTTGGCGAAGCCTGTGAAAAATTTGGTCATATTTATCGGGAAGCAAGCGGTTGCTACATCTGCAAAAATGATAAAGGCGAGATTGGTGAAGTACTGGATTGCTGGCCTGAAGAAGATGTGCGCCTGATTGTTGTAACAGATGGTGAGCGGATATTGGGATTAGGTGATCTGGGAGCAAATGGCATGGGAATAGCTATCGGTAAACTTACCTTATATTGTGCAGGTGCAGGGATTGAGCCGCATCATTGTTTACCTGTCATGCTGGATACAGGCACAAATAATGAAAAATTGCTTAATGATCCACTCTATCTTGGCATTAAAGAAAAACGTATGACGGGTAATGATTATTTTTCTTTCGTTGATGAATTTATTACCGAAGTTCAGAAAAAATACTCTGGTGCCTTGATACAGTTTGAAGATTTCATCACACCTAATGCCTATAAATTACTCAATACCTATCGTAATAAAGTACTTTGTTTTAATGATGATATTGAAGGTACTGCAGCTGTTGCATTGGCTGGTATTTATGCCTCGACGCGTATTTCAAAATTGCAATTCAAGGATCTACGTATAATGTTTCTCGGTGCCGGTTCTGCAGCAACAGGCATTGGTGATCTCATCTATGCGGCATTTCGTAAAGAAAACCTTAGTGAACAGGAAGCAAGAAGGCGACTCTGGTTTGTTGATGTCAATGGACTGGTTGTAAAGAGTAGAGAAGACTTAATGTCACATAACTTACCCTTATGCTCATGATGAAGAATGCATGAGTTTTAATGAAGCAATTAATAAAATTAATCCACATGTATTAATCGGCGCAACAGGTGCCCCCTGGCACATTTACAAAAGAAATCATTGAAAGTATGACATTTATCAATGATAGGCCAACCATATTTGCATTATCCAACCCTACCTCCCATGCAGAATGTACGGCAAAACAAGCCTATGAGTGGAGTGGTGGTAATGTAATTTTCGCCAGTGGCAGCCCATCTTCCCCCTGTCCTTTTATGATGGCACTACATTTATACCGGGTCAGGGTAATAACGCCTATGTTTTCCCTGGTATTGGATTAGGTGCATTAGCTTGTGGCGCTAAATTATTAACCGATGATATTTTTTTGATCGCTGCAAAAACATTATCTAATTTGGTGTCTGAAGATGATTTAATTAATGGCACGATCTATCCGCCACTAACAAATATTCGTGATGTATCCTATGAAATTGCAGTTGCAGTTGCTGAAGAAGCCTATGTCAATGGGAATACCAGGATCAAAAAGGCTGATG
>PVMK01117914.1_pt1 | contig 12789 bp, 10 predicted proteins | sample 1853481 | NCBI WGS metagenome assembly PVMK01 (sample SAMN08533507, study PRJNA380276) | Marine sediment metagenome, whole genome shotgun sequencing project.
CCTGTTTCTGGCAGATGAGTCATTAAAGGGGGGGTAGTCGCGCCGCAAGCCGGCGGCTATTTATCCACCCCAAGCTTCATTATCCACATGAAGATGGCATGCCCGATGATGAAAGCAACGGCGATACCAAAGAAAACCCCTAGCAAATCCCACGAGACGCCTTCCAGCACCTCCTGTCCCCACTGGTTTTTGCTTACGCGTAAAAACTCCACGGTCTTCCTCGCCTGTCTAGCTCAACTCGCTTCTGGCAATCTACTTCATGCAGCCAGTTTCAGGAATCCCTGATCGCCCGGCGAACCAGGTTCTCCAGCAGCGGGATTTTAAAGTGGTTGAAATTCAGCGGCGTCGCCCCTCGCGCCGCCGACGAGGCGCCCAGGTCAGCGGTCTCCTCATTCTTGGCACTGCCGCGGACAACATCTTCCACTACCGTCAGTCTCCGCGGAACACATTCCACCCCGGCACAGGCGATGCGGATATCTTCGATGGTATTGCCGGATAACTTGATTGCCGCCGCTACATTGACCAGCGGGAAATCCCAGACATTCCTGTCAGCTACCTTCTCAAAATAGAACGTTGCACCCGCCCACGTCGACGGAATACGGATCGCTGTCAGGATATCTCCGGGTTCCAGCACCGTCATCCGCTCAATATCGATATCCGGGCCGATAAAGAAATCCTCGGCGGCCACCACCCGTTCACCGGCAGAATTACGAATCACCATGCTCGCATCCAGTGCAACCAGGGCCGGCGCCGTATCCGATGGAGATACCGCGACACATCGGTCTGCACCGTATATGCAGTGTTCACGATTCATTCCCTCTGGCGTGTCGGCGTAACAGGTATTTCCTCCTGCCCGGTAACAATCCAGTCCCGCACGGTAATACCAGCAACGGGTGTCCTGGCAGACATTTCCACCGAGGGTACCGACATTCCGGATTTGTGGGCTGGCAACCCTGGATGCCGCCTGGGCGAGGAGCGAAAAACTATTCGCGATAACATCATTCTCCGCCACCTCCGAAAGCGTCGTCAGGGCGCCGATCTCCACACCCTCGGGTGTTTCACGGATTCCTTTGAGTTCATCGATCCCGCTCAGATCGATCACTGCCTGTGGTCGCTTGATGCGGTCCTTGAACCAGTCGTAGCTGTCCTGGCCACCGGCTAGCTTCCACGCATTTTCCCCGTATTTCTCCAACACCTCAAAGGCATTATCCATATCGGAGGGCTGAATCAGCTCAAAATGAGTCATCATATCTCTGGACATGTCATTCCCTCCTTACTGGGTATTTACTTGCAAGGGTTTAAATGATTGCGGTCTGCCGGAAGCGACATTTATGATCATGTCCGGCGTTATCGGGTTTCGCATAAAGTAATGCCCGCCCAGGGCATTGGAGATTGCGCAAATCAGTGATGCAGCCCCGCCACCCATGACTGGCTCACCGACTCCCTTTGCACCGACCGGGTTCTGGGGATCCGGCTCACCCACCGCGTCCCATTTCATCACAGAGGGCACATCCAGGTAAGTCGGCGGCTTCGCCTGGTGAAGACCGACATTGGCCGGCAGACCGATCTTCGGGTCATATACCAGCTTTTCGGTTGTGGCCATGCCAAAGCCCATCACGGCGCCACCCTTGATCTGGGTCGCCAGGCTCTGCGGATGAAGAACCGTACCGCAGTCTACGACGCCGAGATAATCGAGTATCTCGTAGCGTCCGGTCTCAAGATCCAGCTCAATTTCTATGAATCCCGCACAGAATGCCGGTACCAGCCCATGCTTCTCGAGTTTGTCCTTCGCGACGCCAACCAGTCCGGTCCCGGCGACGCCCTTTACGGCGCCCTGGGTAATCGGATTGATATCCTCCGGACCTTCCTGCCCGGAATACTTGCCACCCAATTCAATGGCACGCTGGGCCACAGCCGCATAGGTCATGGATTTTTCAGGATCAGACGTCGCGAACACCTTCTCCTCACCAATGTCATAGTCCCCGGGCTCGCCCCCCATATCCATGGCCGCGATCTCCTTGATCTTGTTCAGGGCATCCGTGGCCGCAACAAAATTGGTACGCGTCATCGTGAACGAGGTATTTGACCCGAACTGCCCGATATTGAACGGCAGGTGCTTTCTGCTGTCACCACGGTGTATTTCGCAATTCTCCCAGTCATAACCGAGGACCTCCGCCGCAACCCGTGACGTACTTGCATAGGAGTACGTGCCCAGGTTGCCAACACCGGTATGGATATGGAGCTTGCCATCCGGCGCGATGACCACCAGCCCGTCAAAACCGTTAAATCCGGCCGGGTGAAAGGCAGTGCCGACTGCGACACTGCGCACCTTGGAACCGTTGCGCTGCCCGTCATTCTTGACACGCTCGGCCCAGTTGAACTGCTCGGCACCCTTGGCGAGCGCCTCACGCGGCCTGGCGCTGGTGACCGGTTCTCTGCGAGCACCTACCAGAGAATCGCTAGTCGGGGCGTTCACCTGCCGGATCGCCAGTCGATCGAGTCCAAGCTCGTTTGCTGCCCTGTCCATCAGGGGCTCAAACGTTACCGCCATCTGGTTTTGACCCGGGCCCCTCTGCGCGGTCCTCGGCGGCGTATTCGTCGACACGTATATTCCACGGAGACGCATCGCCTCCGGTGTATATACCAGTGATGCCCCTTCGCCGAAGCCACCTATGTCCGGAAAACCGGTGGTCGAACCGTTATCCTGAACCAGGTATACGTCCAGCGAGGTAACCTTGCCGTCGGCGCGAAAACCAATCTTTGTCCGGCCCTGGAATCCGCACCGGGCATAGCCCAGATAATATTCCTCGGCACGACTGATACGCAGCATCACCGGACGGTTTATCTTTTTGGAGAAATGGCAGGGAATCACCATGGAAGGATACGAGTTTCCCTTGGAACCGAAGCCCCCCCCACAGAACTCCGCGACATAGACAATATCCTGTGGCGGAATCCCGATAAGGCCGGCCAGCGAAAACAACATAAAGCTCTGGCTCTGTGATGATCCGAAGAGATAGCACTTGCCGTTTTCCCAGTAAGACAGCGCGCTGCGCGGCTCCATGGAATGATGCGAGTTCGAAGCAACGATGAAAGACTCCTCCAGCACCAGGGCCGCTTCCTCGAAACCGGCATCGAGATCACCGTATTCCCATTGCACGGTCGGCTCTCCCGTCGGCAGCTGCCCTTCTTCAACAGCCGCAAAATCACGCGCCGTCCACTTTAGCTCGTTTATCTCTGGAGGTATCTGCTGACCAAAATTTATCGTCACCGAGTTGCCCCCGGACAACGCATTTGGACCACCGGGATAGAGGCTAACCAGCGGGTCCACCACAAAATCCAAAGGCTCCAGGTCTATCTTGATCTTGTCGATCGCGTCCTGGGCGATGGTTTCACTCTCTGCGGCAACGGCAAGAATCGGATCTCCAACGAATAAGGGTTCATTGGTGAGTATGGTTTGCTCCGGCGTCGCACGACTCAGGACATCATCTGCAGTCAGAATTCCGACCACACCCGGCATGGCCAGGGCCTCTGAAGCATCAATATTCCGCACCCTCGCGTGTGGCATGGGACTCGTCATTAATCGGGCGTAGACCATACCGTCGACACGGAAATCTTCCGCATACCTGGCTTCGCCGGTCACCTTGGCCCGGATATCGGGTGGCGTGTAATCTTTTCCCAGCAGTGTGTAAGCCATCCTAAACCTCCCCTGCAGCGCGCATCACTGAATTCAAATAATGATCATAGGCCCCGCATCGACATAAATTGCCTGATAACGCCATTCTCGCCTCTTCGCGTGTCGGATTTGGGTTGGCCTTCAACAAAGACACCGTAGACATGATCTGGCCTGGGGTGCAAAAACCACACTGAGGGCCGAGTTCATCTATAAATGCCTGCTGCACGGGGTGCAGTTCGCCATTTGGTCCCTGCAACCCTTCCACCGTCGTGATGGCCCGACCCCTGACCGTATGCGTCAGGGTTGAACAGGAATACTGCTGAATGTCTTCAATATTCACCGTACAGGCACCGCATTCCCCTCGATCACAACCCAGCTTGGTGCCGGTGAGGCCCAGCTTATAGCGCAAGGTCATCGCCAGGGTCTCGTTCGGCAGGACATCGACGTGGCGTTCCCGGCCATTCACGTTCAGCGTGATCATACGCTCAAATGTCCCGGCTGCCGGTGCGGCTACCATTGTCTCCGCACTCTCGCCACCGCTATTGTCCGAGCACCCGCTCAACATGAACACACCGGTCGATGCCACGGCCCCTGACGCGATAACCCCCTTGATGAACTCGCGCCTGGACATATTTGGCGGCGCCAGCCCGGCGAAGGTTGTCTCCTCCGATACCACCGCCGGTATATTGTCTTCTTTACGATGAATCCTGTTCATTAATACATCCTCCACCTTGTCAATCTATGGTCATGAACCCGGTTGAGACGATTACGGCGCTCTGTGAGCGCCGTTAGTTTTCACGGGTAACCAACATGACGATATTACACCCAAGTCCAATGTCAAATCTATGACATACGTAAGGAATATCAATGCATGATTCTCACCGCTGTCCCGCATCGGCTCTGGCATATGTATTAGGTGTTTATCGCTGTAACCGTCGGCCGGCAGAAACGCTGGATAGTACCAGCGTCTCGACATCCGCCTCGCTGTCGATGTCCAGGCTGGCATCGGCGAACTTGACGCGAACGACATCTTCCGGGTTGCGGATAATCAATACCCGTGCCCCCTCATCCCCCTCCAGGTTCATTAGCTCATCAAAATAATCCTGCCCAAGCACTGCCGGCACACCCAGTATTCCGCTGTACTCGCTTGCGACAACGGACCTGCCGTCATGCCCCAACGACTTAATCAGGTCTTCAAGATGCGCCGTCGTCACCAGGGGCTGATCGCATAACATTATCAGGACCCCGGACGCTTTGCCGGCTAACCGCTGACACCCCAACTTAATGGAACCGGAAATTCCAAGACGCCAGTCGGGATTTACGACGATATCGACCGGCAGGGATTTAATTTCCTCTCGCAATTCATCCTCGGAGGCGCCAAGCACGACATGGACCGGTGCGCCGGTATCCAGCGCCTGCCGGGCAGACCATCGAAGCAGGGTTTGTCCCCGGTACCGTACCAGTTGTTTCGGATGACCGAGACGACTCGATCCGCCCGCAGCCAGCAGCACGATCTCTATGCCGCTACTATCGGTATCAATCATGTATACCCAGTTCTCTGTCCTTCAGAGGCTGTCCCTCGCGCCCTTCTATGACGGACTGCAATTCAGCCACGATCGACAGGGCAATACCCTCGGGGGTCTCACCCCCGATATCGAGACCGATAGGACTATGTACCCGGTATTGCTCTGCCTCCCAATCCGAACCGGTCTCTTCAAAAAGCTTCATACCCCGAATTCGCGGGCCCAGCAGTCCGATGAACGGGATTCCTGTTTTGAGGACCTGATCGAGATAGGTGCAGTCAGTGGGAAAATGATGGCTCATTAATAATACTGCGGATACTGTCTCAACATTGACGTCACGCAGCACCGAATGCGCATCAATCCAGGCGACCCTCCTCGCGCCCGGAAATTTTTCCGGATTCGCGTAGGCTGCCCTGTGATCGAGGACGGTTACCTGCCAGCCCAATAATGCCGCAATCCGGGTCAATGGCGTTACGTCAGGACCACCTCCGAGTACCAGGAGATGCACAGGCGGATTCACTCTCTCAACATAAATGCTGAACTCCCCGCCATCGACATCGGATTTTATAATCTGTGGCAGCTCCATGTCAGCGGCCAGTGCGCTGCCAAGCACGTCCCGGTCTTGATTCCCGCCTGTCTCGCTGAAGCGTGTGGATCCTTCGCCCACGACACAGGCGCAGACGATGCCAGGGATCTCCGCTTGATCCTGATGGCCGGGCAGGATGCATGCAATCTTGATGGCCGAACAAGTGTTAAACGCGTCTCTGAGCCCAGCTAATACCGGATGTTCCTGCTCGGGCTGTACCAACTCAAGCAGGATACGGATCATGCCATTGCACCCGAGGCCAAGACCCCAGACCAGGTCATCTTCCGCACGCATATCATACTCGACGATCTCGGCCAGCCCGGTATCAAACACCCTGGCGGCACGAAGCAACAAATCCCCCTCCAGGCATCCGCCGCTTATCAGGCCGAAGTAATCTCCGTCCCGGGTGATGATCATTCTCGCCCCGGCCTTCCTGTAGGTCGAACCGGCCGTATCCACGATTGTTGCCAGCACATAGGGCTGATTGCGGTGCCGGAGATCCCTGTCATGCTCAAGCAGACGCGCAATACTGCTCATGATACGTCCCCGGAGTTCAGGGCGTCGATCAATGCCTCCCAGGGCAATTTCGCGCACCGGATGCGGACCGGAAAATTGCGTATACCGCCAAACGCGACCAGGTCGGGGTAATGATGCTCAAGCCAGTCCTCTGACTGCTGCCTGGCGCCCTCTTCAAACATGCTGCAAAATTTCATGTCCAGTTCCCTGGCCTCTTCAAGTTCAAGCCCCACCAGCGCACCGGTCATCAATGATGCCGAAGCCATGCAAATTGCGCAGGCATTGCCCTGGAATGCCGCTTCAGCAATACACGTTCCGTCGATGCGTACCTGAACCGAAACCTCATCACCGCATAGCGGATTGCTCCTCGCCGCCTGTTGCACATTTCCAGGTAACTCCCGGTAGTTTTCAGGGGTCTGACTGTGCTTGACTATCAGTCCCTGGTAAAGCTGCTTCAGATCAGCCAAATCACGATCGCCCCCTGGCGAATATCTTTTCCACCTGGCCCAGGCCTTCAACCAGGGCGTCCACATCAGAACGCACGTTATAACACGCGAGGGAGGCGCGTACTGTAGCGGGAACACCAAACCGGCGCATCAGCGGCATCGCACAGTGATGGCCAACACGCACTGCGATCCCCCTCGAGTCCAGGATAGTGCCGACATCATGGGCATGGACACCATCAAATACAAAAGACAGGACACCAACGCGGGCAGATGGCCTGGCGAGAACCCGCACTCTATCCAGGGTGGCAATTTGCTTTTCAAGATAATCCATCAAATCCTGCTCGAACGATTGCAACCCTTCGCTGAATCGCGCCTGTATAAACGACAGCGCCTCCGCAAGGCCAATGGCGCCAAATATATTGGGTGTTCCCGCCTCAAACTTTTCGGGGGCATCCTTGTAATCCGGCGCACCCGTACCGACTGCTAACACCATTCCTCCGCCAGTCTGCCAGGGATCCGTCTCTTTCAATATTTCCTCCCGGGCATACAATGCGCCTATGCCAGTGGGGGCATGAACCTTGTGGCCTGAAAACGCATAGAAATCACATCCCAGACCGGTAACATCAACGGAAAGGTGCGGCACCGCCTGGGCCCCGTCAACAAAAACGCGAACATCGTTCTTCCGGGCGATAGCGATCAATTCCTTAACCGGATTAATGGTCCCGATAACATTGGATACATGGGCCACCGCGAAAAACTTACAGCCGGGTTGTGCAAGAAGCTCCTCGATATGGTCCATATCCAGTTCCCCGTCCAATCCCACACGAGCAACATCAAGATGCGCATTTTTCGCGGCACAGGCCTGCTGCCACGGGAGATAGTTCGAGTGATGCTCCATCTCGGTGACCACCACCCTGTCACCCGGATTCAGCCTCGGATTGAGGTAGGCACAGGCGACAAGATTTGCCGCCTCGGTCGTCCCCCTTACGAATACGATCTCGCGGGAAGAACGTGCCCCGAGAAACCCCGCAACCGTGTCTCGTGCCTGCTCATACAAGCGGGTCGCCCTCTGACCCAACTTATGTACGCCACGATCTATATTTGCGTGACCGGCCCGATAGTACGCATGCATTGCGTCAAGCACAGATTCCGGCACCTGCGTCGTCGCGGCGTTGTCCAGGTATACGAGTGGATACCCGTTTACGTCCTGATCCAACGCCGGAAACTGATTTCGGATTTCTATACTCATAGACTGAATTTCTATCAACAAAAAAACCGACCCCGGGATTCCCCTGGATCGGTTTTTAACTGGTTACCCCCGAATCAGGGAGCCCGGATCAGGTATAAATAAATCCTGCCTGGTTGTGTGTCCTTCCCGGCTATCGCTCAGGCGCCGTGAATACCGCCATTGCACGTCGGTTGCGCTGCCTGCCGTCAGGATTATCCGAGCCGTCCGAATTCTGGTTTTCCGCAATCGGCCGGGATTCCCCATAGCCGACCGTACGTATGCGACCGGGGTCGAGACTGTAATCCGAAACCAGCTTGACCTTCACTGCCTGGGCCCGCATCTCCGACAATTCCTGGTTATATGCATCCGTACCTATCGAGTCGGTGTGTCCCTCAATGGTGATGCTAATCTCGGGATATTCGCCTAATATCATACCGACCATATCGAACTGGTCCTGGTAGACGCTGCGAACATTGGACTTGTCGAAGTCGAACTCAACCAGTAACTCGATCGTCATCAGTGCGACCTGCTTTTCAGGGACAGACTCCGGTTGGGGCTCTGCTACGACAGCAGGACTCAGGTCCCTGATACGCCCAAAATGATAGTTCAGGCCAACACCCACGGACTGATCACTATAGGAGTTGAATCCAACATCGTAGATGTAATTCCACCAGGCCCTGACCTCTACATTGTCAGTGACCGCACGTGACACACCAAACCCCAACTGGGCCTGGTCGGTATCACCGGAGTTATCTCCGAGACTATCGAAATCGTATTTACTGTATCCGCCCGAAACAAAGACACGCCAGTCCTCGCCCCAGAACCGGAACAGGTTCAGACCGTATTTATTACCCGAAACGCCACTCAGGTTTGAGAGGTAGTTCAATTCCGCCGCCCAGTCACGATTAAACTGATACCCCAGACCAAGGCCGGCCATCCACGGCTGGGTGGTCTGCATGGTCGGTGTATTCAGGAATCTTGCATCGTTGAGTTGCAGGTACTCCAGTTGGCCGCCGATATAGAAATGTCCGCTATAAGCGGCATTGTCGGACCCTTCCTGGGCCATTACCGGAAGCATGATCGCTGCACCGAGGACCAGTGGGATAATCTTTTTGGGGATGCTCACTCTTTAATCTCCCTATTTTTAAAATTGATGAATATCAACAGACTTCCCACGAATGGGTGCTTGTTACTTGAATTGTAGCACCAAAATCCCTTTATAGTCAGCACTGTCAACAAATAATAGGTTTTCGTGGCCAACAGGATTGATGCAGATCAAATGGCGTTAGCCGATAACTCTCTTTGCCAAACGCATACCATCATCGTAAAAACTTGGTGTGCCCATGATGGCTGTTGTACCCTTGCATGCTGGATTTTCTCGTAAAGACATAGCAAAACCACCAACGCTCGCTCCCAAAATGATTACCAGTTACGTACGCACTTTTCTGCAAAAGGAGACGGCCGGGGGGATTCTCCTTATCGCCGCTGCTGTGCTCGCCCTGATCTGTGCCAATTCGCCGCTTGAACCACAATACAACAAGCTGCTGAACATTACCGGTGAGCTTCGCATCGAGGACTTCAGCGTTGCCAAGCCGGTACTGCTCTGGATCAATGATCTCTGGATGGCTGTATTTTTCTTCCTCGTCGGCCTGGAATTAAAACGTGAGCTCATGGAAGGGGAGTTATCGGACCGGTCCCAGCTCGTATTACCCGTTGCCGGCGCCATCGGTGGAATGCTCGTACCGGCACTCTTTTACATTTATTTCAATAGCGATAATGCCGACGCCATGAATGGCTGGGCCATCCCGGCCGCGACCGACATCGCCTTTGCGCTTGGTGTGCTTGCCCTGCTCGGCAGTCGCGTACCCATTTCGCTGAAGATATTTCTGACGTCACTGGCCATCATCGATGATATCGGGGCAATCGTGATTATCGCTATTTTTTATAGCGCGGATCTTGCCACTATTTCCCTGGTATTTGCCGGCGGCGCCATCGTCGTGCTCGCCATACTGAACTACCGGGGGGTGGCTGATCTGCCGACCTATTTTGTTGTTGGCGCGGTACTCTGGCTCGCCGTTCTGAAGTCCGGCGTACATGCCACCCTCGCCGGGGTAATTCTTGCATTCTTCATACCATTGACCGATCCGAAGAACCCGGGATTCTCACCCGCCAAGTACATGGAGCAAACGCTCCACCCCATAGTGGCATTTGTCATACTCCCGGCCTTTGCATTTGCAAATGCAGGCATATCCCTGTCAGGCGTGACAGTCTCATCACTGCTGGAACCGGTGCCACTCGGTATTATCGCCGGCCTGTTCCTGGGGAAGCAGGCCGGAATATTACTCTTCTGCTGGATAGCAATTGCGCTCGGGTTGACGCGTCTACCGGAGGGCATGAACTGGAAAATACTCTATGGTGTGGCCGTTTTGTGCGGGATCGGCTTCACAATGAGTCTTTTTATAAGTGGACTGGCCTTCGAACGATTGGGGGAGGGAAACCTCCTGGATGACCGACTGGGAATCCTGGTTGGATCGGTGGCATCCGGCCTCCTGGGGTATTTGTATTTGCGCAAGGTATTGCCTCACCCCAACCAGATCGAAGACCCCAAAGACGCAGAACCCCTGTCACGCTAACTTTCTCTGCGCCCTGCTGCCCGTAAAAACGCAATGCTCTGAAAATCGACTAACGCGCTGCGTCCAGGGCGAGAAGCACGTCGCTATCCCGATCATAGACATCCGGGAAAAATCGGACACCTACCGTATCGCTGGGTTGCACCGTCCAGTACATGACGATTATCGGCATTTTTTGTTGTAGCATCACGTTGCGGGTTTCCCCGCGCGCGACGACTTCATCCAGCGCCTGCCGGGTCCAAATACCGTCTCCGGCCAGCAGTCGCTCTGCCAGATCGAAAGGATTTTCCAGCCGAATACAGCCGGAACTGAACGTCCTGACCGTCTTTTCAAACAATTCCCGATTTGGCGTGTCGTGTAAATAGACAAAATATTCATTCGGGAACATAAACTTGATCTGGCCCAGGGCATTATCCGGCCCTGGTTTCTGGACGATCTGATAGGGAAATACTGTCTTTGCAGCTTCTTCCCAACTGATTGTGCCAGGGTCGACTATTTGCCCGGCAACATCTCTGATTTCCATGTTATTACTGTCAAGATAACCCGGGTCCCGGACAATGGCCGGCATCTTATCTTCTCGCATAATGGTCGGTGGCACCGTCCAGGTGGGATTGAGCACCAGGTAGGAGATTTCCGCCTTGAAAACGGGTGTCTTTCTATAAGGGTGGCCCACAACCACACGTGTGCTCCAGACCGGTTCCCGACCCCGGACCAGGAACGCGCTGAGGCCGGCGATATTGATGATAACGAACTCGTCGCCCAGATCGTGCAGCACCCAACGAGCCCGCTCCAGATTGACACGTACCTGGTCAACACGATCCCGGGCAGATACATTGAGCGCCTTCAAGGTCTCCGGCCCCACAATATTGTCCGCCTCCAGGCCATGCCGGGATTGAAAGCGGTTAACCGCCTCGGCCAGCCCTTCGTCGTAAGTTGAACCGGTTCCCAACGTTGCGGCGTCGACCCCTTCAGTCATCACCAGACGCCTGCGAAGGATGGCGATGCGCGGATCGATGATACCGGGCTTCAGGCTTGGTCCGGCGGGGATGGGCGCCCAACCACCCTGTTCCACATAGCCGCGATACCTGATCAGTGAATCGAGCAGGCCCCTATAAAAAAAATGCTCTGGCGTCAGGCCGAGCATCCCGTCTTCCAGGTCGTTCGCCGCTGTCAGTTCAAACAGAAGCTCCAACGCAACGTCTCCGCGAATGAGTTTGTCCAGGTTCCAGTGCGGATCGAGCGATCGTGGGTCGACCTTGCCTATATGCAAATCCCTTGCGAGATGCGCGAGCGAATCGGTGGCGAGGATATCCATCTCCACCGTCCAGCCACGCCACGCGGAGAGGGCGGAATCGAGCGTGTCCACGTGGTAGTCGTCGGGTGTCAGGCCATAGGCATCCACGCCGTGGATTTTGTTGACCAGCACTTCGAGCCTTGATTTCTCATTCCACGCCGGGGCGTAACCCCGGCTGGCGTAGAAGTGGATGAGAACGTCGATATCAGCAGGACTGCCTGAAGAAAAGATGCCGGGTTCGCCGACCCTGAATTCATCGAGCCTCGCCCTGATCTGTTGACCTGGTGTTAGTGTCTCGGCCTGCGCCGGAGCCGCCAGGAGCGCAAACGTAACGAGGACACCGCACAATAGCGCGGTGACGCGCTGTCCTCTATCCAAAGGTAGAATACTTACCAGGATCGGGGTTGGCCTGTGTCGATATGGACGAAGTCGGACTTCCGATAGTATCCCACCCCACCACGCCCATCGGCGATGGCCATTTTCTGGATCGCCACCGTATCAATACCCACAAGTCTCAGGTCTATGGCACGTCCCTGCATGTGCCAACTCTTTTTGGCAACGCCGCTACTTCTTGTGCGCAACAGCTCATTGGTCCTGGGCGATCTGTACCCGGAAATAATACCCAACTCGTTTCCGCCCAACCTCTGCTGCAGCGATCCCATCCAATGGAATAGTTTTGGATCAATCGGGTATGTGTCATCGGTGCGATGATCTCGCAACACGACATTGAGCGCGGTAAGCGCTTCCGGAATTATCTCGCCGTTCTCAAAGTAAACGTCTGAAAAGCGTTCGCCGGTATGCAGATTGACGAGCTTGATCGCACGTTCATCGGAGCCAGTTTTCGGCACAGCCATTGCCGGCAATCCTGCCGCTAGAGCGAAACCGCCAGCCAG
>PVMK01128788.1_pt1 | contig 12786 bp, 14 predicted proteins | sample 1853481 | NCBI WGS metagenome assembly PVMK01 (sample SAMN08533507, study PRJNA380276) | Marine sediment metagenome, whole genome shotgun sequencing project.
TCCGGATTCAACATCAGTGCACTGGAGGATGTTGATGACCGCCGTGTCCCACTCCCTCAGCCCCTCGTCAACCAGGGTCGCCATCATCATCGTCGTCATGCTCTTGGTGGTCGAGCCGATCATCATCAGCGTTTCTGGGGTGACTGGATCATCTTTGCCGCGCTCACGTACACCGAAGCCCTGTGCGTAGACGACCTCATCCCCTTGCACGATGGCAACCGCCGCACCCGGCACGCCCAGCCGTTCCATCGCATCCACGATGTAGGCCTCAAGCTCGGCCAATAAGTCATCGGTCAGCGGCAGCGGTTCGACGCCGGTCAGGTCAACCTCCTCCAGTGCACTGATGTTGAATCCGGAAATAATGATTCCTACTTGGGCTACACGTTTCTGAAAGGCAGTGGGGTCACCTTGCCAGAGCATAGTGTAGACAACGCCCTCGTGCAGTCGACCGATAGCCTGAACAAACTTGGTTTCGTCGCCGGTGTTGTCGTAGGTGGTGACAACGAATTTCTCCACGCCGCCGGTTACAGGTGGTTCTGCGATATCTTCAATTGGTTGGTCGAACTCGGGATCGGTGAGTGCCCAGGCCTCAGCGATGGCTGCCTCGACGTCGTCACTCTCTGCCGCCAGTATGTAGACAGTGATCTTGTCGTCTGGACCGTGCAAGACCCCGTAGCCATCGGCGCTTTCAGCCGTCCAGTTGGTAGGAATGGGAACACTGAACAGACCGCTAGGGTCTTCATAGACGGCCTCTCCTTCCGTTGACAGCGGGGCCAGCGCATCAACGGCAGGTAAGAAGACCGCCTCATGCTGCGCGTCGTACTCGTCGGATATAGCCTGCAGCAGGATCAGGTAAGTCGCCGCATCAGTTTCGACCAGAGCTATGTCCACCACAATCGTCCCGATACCCGGCGCTTCGACCTCGACGGTGTACAAGTCCCAGGTGAAAGCGTCGGACTCAAAGGTACCGACACTCTCTGGGAGTTCTTGAAGACCAAGGTTAGGCAGCAAGGGTGCGGTGACCTGAGCGACAGTCGCGCCCGGTGCGGCCTGCTGGATGATGGCCGTCAGGTCTGTTTGCATATCGCCACGCGCATACACACCTGGCGCGGCTTCGTTCCAACCCTGCGGCACGACGCCGCTAATGCCCATGGCGTCATTGGTAAAGGGCCCAAGTTCGAGCGTGGCAAGCTCTTCTTCAGCCGCGGGTGTAGCCTCGGCCACCGGTTCCTGTGTCGGTGGGACCGTTGCAGTAGGTTCGGGCGTTACCTCGCTTGGCATCGGACGGCATGCGGACAGTCCCAAGAATATAGCCAGCACAGTTAGCAAGGGAAAGACAAGGACTTGTGGGGTTCTCGTGGTGATTGTCATTTCAATCTCCTTTTGATGATAAAAGCTTTGGTCTCTGGTGCTTCCGAGCACCCAGAAACGAGTTAAGAAAAACGGTCATTAAATCTAACTTATCGTGGTGTACTCCTAACGGCTGCGAGCTAAGCGGCCCGGCTAGTCAAGACTCACATTCACCGCTGGCCGAGGCCGGGTCCGCTCCAGTAAGTTAGATGGCGCAAATTCTTTGGGCGTGTCGCTGCAGTTACTCTTCGTCTTCCCGGCTTGTTAGGACCGTAGCAATCACGGCTCCAACTACTATCCCTATTACGGTTCCAATGGCGATCCATAAGCCCATGTTGTCAGTTACGGATCCCACTACAATCCCAATAATGAGGCCCGCAACAAAGCTTATTCCTATTATCTGTACCCTATTTTCCATTTCGAATCTCCTTTCTCCTTGTTTAAGGCTAGTACTGAATCAAACTTCTTTTGACGGTTAGAGCATTGGAAGTTTGATTCAGTTTCAAGTAGTCCGCTCGATGTGTGTAATCGACAAAAGATGTTGGGCGGACTACTAGGTTGACCACGCCAACTAGCAATTTATTAACCCGCTGGGAAATATTGTAGTTAGTTCATACATCGCAACATTTCACGCATGAATAATCGATACCAGCTTATGAGCAATGTGGGGTGGGATTTGGTTGACGTTGGATTCTACGCAAGATCCATAAGATCCCCGCGTAGAACTCTCGCGACTTGACCTGGTCGCTCACCGTCAGAAAGTGAGTGGCAAGAAAGCCCGTGAATGGAAGGGCGCGTTAGGCAGATTTATTTGATTCTCCTGTATGATATTGTGTGCTCGTTAGCCGTCACCAGTGCGTGGTTTGAGCGCTTTTTAGTTTCGACTAGTTTTGGAACAGAAAAGGGACATAGGTATTGCATCATGAAGAAGCGTTTCAATACAAATCGTAAAAGGACTCTTCGCCCAAGTGCTTCACATAGACCTTAACCAACCTGGGTAACTCATCTTCATTGCCAACCGTGATCCAATCGTCAATTGAGCCCAGGAAACAGTAACGTTGCATCTCAAACAGGCGGTCGGCCTTGTCATTCAAGACAAACTGGAGCATTGGTGAATAAGTCAGGACTGTTTCCAGCACAGCTTTTACCCTTGTTTTCCGAGAGCCAGCCAAAAAGCTGAGCGTATCTGCCAACGAATCAACGTCCTGGTCTGGCGTGTGAATGACAATGGCGTTCTTCTTGACCTCAACAATAAAGTGTTCTACGCGGCAATATTGCCGCATTCCGGCTTCGACGACAGCTACTTCCTCATCTGTAATAATCTGGGTTTTTGTTCTGCGGAGGAAAACCTGGCCATTGGGGTTTTCGTAGACTTCATACCCAGAGGGGATGGCCTCCACCAAGTTGCCTTCATCGCGTAGGGCAAAGAAGTATTTGGGGTTGCCCAATTTGGTCTTACCCTGATGCAAGTAGTAGGTCTTGCCTTTTCTATTTGTATAAGTCGCTGTCATCTTTGTCAAGACTTCTTCTGGTTAGCCGGAATGTATGGGATTAATCCTTGCTGGTAGGCCTGTACCTGTACCTCGCGGAGCATATCACGAATATCGACAATCAACCCGTTCACCGACAACATCCAGACCATGGGATTGTCGTCCAGCAAGCTCGGCAGGCAATAGTCAGGGGCACATTAGCCAGGACAAGGAAAGCAGTCTAGGTAACCGTGTTCTAGCCTGGGTCTATGCTGCGCTGCGCCGGCGTCTATCGCGCCGCCGGCCGCTACTGCCGCTTCCCGGCGACCGGTTGGCCATGATCCAGGTAGTGCAATTTTCGTCATGGCCCATCATGACGTCGGCAGCCATGATAGCTTGTTTGATCTCTTTTTCTATTGGATTGGTGATGGCTGAAGTTAATCCGGCGCTGATGGCCATCGTCAGGAAGGTGGCGTTCAGTGGCACCCGGTTGGGCAATCCGAAGGAGACGTTGCTGGCCCCACAGCAGGTATTTACCCCCAACTCGTCGCGACAGCGGCCGACGATGGCGAACACTTGCTGACCGGCATAGCGCATAGCCCCCACGGGCATGACCAGGGGGTCGATGATCACATCCTCCTTGGCTATGCCATAATCCATGGCCCGCTCGACGATCTTTTTAGCCACGGCAAAACGAACCTCTGGATCTTCGGAAATGCCTGTTTCATCGTTAGAGATGCCAATGACCGCCGCGCCATACTTCTTTACCAGGGGTAAAACTACTTCCAGACGCTCATCCTCGCCGGTCACCGAGTTTACCAGAGCTTTGCCCTCATACGCGGCTAATCCTTGCTCCAGGGCAGCCACGATCGAGGAGTCAATTGAAATGGGTGCGTCGGTGAGGGACTGGACGATACGGATGGCCTCGGCCAGGATAGCCGGCTCGTCGGCCAGAGGGATACCGGCATTGACGTCCAGCATGTGGGCTCCAGCCTCTACCTGAGCCAAGGCATCTTTTTTCACTCGTTCATAATTGCCGGCGGCCATCTCCTGGGCTAACAGCTTGCGGCCGGTAGGATTGATCCGTTCGCCAATCATCGTAAAGGGTCGCTCCGGACCAATAATCACCGTCTTGGTTTTAGAGCTAATGATAGTATCGCTCATGGTGTTCTCCAGGGCTTATCCTTTGCTCTTGGCTGCCCGGCGTCTCCGGTGCCGGCGTCGTCCACTGTTAGGGGGAGCGGTCGTTTCTTCACTCACTATGACAGGTCCGGCCGTTTCAACCTCCAGGGGGCCAGCGAGAAGCGCCTCGGCCATAGCCAGCGTATGGGCCGAAGTGCTGCCACAGCAAGTCCCGATGAGCTGGGCGCCTAAACCGCGAGCCCGGCGGGCATAGCCAGCCATCACGTCCGGTGTGCCGTCGTAAATCAGATCGCTGCCTTCCCAGTGGGGGATGCCGGCGTTCGGTTTGATGATGAGTGGTATTTGCGGATTGACCGCCCGCATAGCCTGGATAGCCATTTCTGTGTCGGTCAGATTAGCCCCACAAGTGGCGCCGAAGGCAAACAAATCCAGGTCGCTCAGTACTTCGGCCGCCTGGGCTGGGGTAACACCCATCATCGTTCGGCCGTGGGTATCAAAGCTCATGGTGGCCACGACCGGCAAATCGCTGGCCAGGTGTGCTCCTTCAACGGCCGCCCGAACTTCGTTGATATCACTCATTGTCTCTACCCACAAGACGTCGACGCCTCCGGCCGCCAGACCTCTGGCCTGTTCGGCAAACGCTTCCCTGGCCTGCTCGTAGGTCATCGTGCCCATGGGCGCCAATAACTCGCCTGATGGTCCCATCGAACCGGCCACGGCAACCAGATGGGGGGCCGCTTCCGCTTCGGCTCGGGCTAGTCTGGCGGCCATCTCGTTTAACTCAACGACCCGGTCATCTAATCCATGTAGTTTAGCCGGAATCGTGTGCCACCGAACGTATTAGTCAGGATAACCCGTGAACCTGCGTCAATATATTTACGATGCACGATCCGGATACGATCGGGGTGGGATATATTCCACTCCTCCGGTGACGCCCCACTCTCCAGACCGGAGGAAAATAGCATGGTGCCCATGGCCCCGTCAAGAAGAATATATTCTGATGAACCCAGTAGTTCCTCAAGTTTATTCATGGTTGGTAATCTCCGATCAGCCTAACCTTGCCAAAAGAAGCCCTAAATCTATCATAAAAGTAAAATTTTAGAGTGCTCCACGTTTTATCTGCATGAATTTTTTCGCCGTTTCGACAGCAACGGCCGCGTCACGACAGTAGGCGTCGGCCTCGATTGCTTCGGCAAAGGCTTCATTGAGAGGCGCTCCACCGACTATTACAATAATATCTTTCCGTATACCCGCCTCTTTGAGAGCCTCAATCACAACCTTCATGTAGGGCATCGTGGTTGTGAGCAAGGCGCTCATACCCAAGAAATCCGGTTGGTGTTTATTAATAGCCTCTAGAAATTCTTCCGCCGACGTGTTAATGCCCAGGTCGAAAACTTCAAGGCCGGCCCCTTCCATCATCATGCTTACCAAATTCTTGCCAATGTCATGAATATCGCCCTTTACAGTTCCGATGACCAGTGTGCCGACTTGGGGCGCACCGGTTTCGGCCAGCAACGGCCGTAGGATGACCATCCCCCCTTTCATGGCCCTGGCGGCCATAAGCACCTCGGGTACAAACAGGATGCCATCGCGGAAGTCGTCGCCAACGATACTCATGCCGGCTACCAGTCCCTGGGTCAGGACCTCATAGGGCGTCATGCCCCGAGAGAGCGCTTCCTCAACTTCCTCGATGATCTCGTCGCCATAACCATCGTAGAGATCCTCCATCATCAATTCCAGGAGTTCCTCTGTGGGTAATTCTTTTATATCAATTTCATCATCAAATTCGTCGCTCATTACATTCCTTCTCAAAAAACCGGGTTGTGTTTACTTGACCCTAAAAATACAGGCCCATAAATGATTCCGCATATAGTAAATTACCACTCAAGATATTCCAAGGCAGTCGATTTTACTACCGGCTGCCAATTCTATCACCTGATCCGTTATTTGACGGACTTTTGCACAATTGCCTGATTAGAAGGCCGCGTTTACCTCAGCGGTTATCTCTTCCGGCGTCGTCGTCTGGGTCGCCCGTTTCCGGGCCGGCTAGTTGTCGGGGCGGGTGGTAAAAGGCCTTCCAAGTGGGGAAATTGATCGCTGGCGTGTGGTAAGTGCAGGGCGGCGACAAATTCCTCTTGAAATTGTGGATCGACGGCCGTCTCGATGTACTTGACCTTTTGGGCCATCTGTTGGGCCTCCAGGCGCTTGTGCTTATTTAGTAGAGCAATTCGCGCTCCGTCGCCAGCAGCATTGCCCACGGCTTCTATCCGCTTGAGATCGCAATCAGGCACAAGACCAAGGATTAATGCGTGCTTGGGATCGATGTAGCTACCGAAAGCACCAGCCAGGATGACCCTGTCGACTGTCAAAACATTGGCCCGATTCATCAATAACTTGGCCCCAGCATATAGGGCGGCTTTGGCCAGCTGGATGTTGCGAACATCATCTTGGGTGACCAAAATTGTTTGGCCAGTGGCCGTTAGATCGCCGCTGGCCAGAACATAGGCCCCCTTGCGGCCGTCCCACTGGACCCGGTCGCTCGTTGTGTCTGGATTGAAGCGGCCGTCGGCCCGAATGATTCCGGCCAGATACATTTCGACCACCGCTTCGATGATGCCTGAGCCGCAAATGCCCGAAGCCAGGTGTTGGGGCTGCATCTCTAGCGGTGCCTCTGGTCCAAGCGGCCATTCATCGGACCAGCGCTGTTCGCCGATGACTCGAAAACGCGCTTCGTGAGTTTGTGGATCGATTCGCACTCGTTCGATGGCGCCCGGCGCCGCCCGCATGCCATAAGCAATCTGAGCTCCTCAAATGCCGGACCAGTGGGGCTCGAGGCACTGTACATCCATTGTTGGTTCCCCAAAACAATTTCAGCGTTGGTGCCCACATCCACAATGAGTATCGTCTCCTGGCGACGATAAGGTTCTTCGGCAAGCAGAACGCCTACATTATCAGCACCAACGTGTCCGGCCTCGGAAGGTAAGATGTGAACGTTGGCTCCAGGATGGAGGCGCAAACCGAGGTCTCGAGCCTTGATATCCATCGCTTCTCGATTTGCCAGGGCAAAAGGAGCGCCGCCTAATTCGACCGGACTGACCCCTAAGAAGATATGGGTCATGGTGGTATTGCCGACAAAGACCGCTTCATGAATCTGTTGCGGCCGAATGCCAGCTTGCCGGGCAGCCCGAGCCGCCAAACGATTTAGAGTATCGATGATGGCATCATGCATCTTGGTTAAACCGTCGGGCTGCATCATGACATAGGAGATGCGGCTCATCAAATCTTCGCCATAAGTAACCTGGGGGTTCATTGTCGATTCAGTAACCAGAACCTGCCCTGTACGTAAATCGTTTAAGTAAGCGGCAACGGTCGTACTGCCGATATCCACCGCCAATCCGTAAATACCTTCCTGGTAGCCTGGCAACACCTCGATGACCTCGCGTTCTTGCCAAACAATAACTGTTACAGCCCATTTACCCTTCCGGAGAACAGCCTGCAGGCGTCGCAAGGCCGGTAAGTCTATACTCAGGTTATGCATCTGCCACTGTTCAGTCAGAGCTGCTTGTAGGCGCCCCCAGTCCCCGCGATGTTCGCCAAGTTGGGCTTGATCCACTTCCACATAAACCTGGCGGATAGCCGGGGCGACATCAATGATTCGTTCGCCGGCCGCTTTACGAATTACCTGTTTCTGAGCCCGGCTTTCTTCAGGGACAAAAATTAGCACATCTTTTTGAACACAGGTCACACAAGATAAGCGATATTCTTGAGCGTCTATTTCCTCTAAAAGGCGATTTTCTTCGCTGCTTGGCGCAGTAACGTGTCCCGCTTCGGAGGTGATGCCGTGTTTCTGAAAGACCCCCTTTTCGACCCGCACCTTACACTTGCCGCAGGTCAAACGGCCGCCGCAAATGCTCTCGATCTCCACCCCCATCTGGCGAGCAGCATCCAACAATGATTGCCCGGATGCAACCCGTCCCCGGCGTCCAGAAGGCATGAAGATGACCAGTGGGCTTGACTGCGTCTGGTTTTCGGCCATTCGATTACGATTGTCCCTTAAGCGTATCGGCCGTCTTTTGCCAATCAACGACCTTATAAGACGATTCCAATTCTGCGACTATCGCCTCGGTCACTTCTTCGGGCGTTCCGGAGCGCTCTTGGGTTTCATCCCAGTGGAATCCTGCTAGATACTCATCTGTGCCTGTTAGCTCAGCTTCGACGGCTGCCCGATCGACGGCCACCTGAAATCGGGACGACAGTTCTTTGCTGAATCGATCCTTGCGAGTTCCGGCCTTTACTTGTACCGGTATGTCGTACCAAAATAAAACCTGGTATTGGGCCATAACGTTATCCTCTCCTTTTTTGAGTCGTTCCATTTTACTGGCTACAATTTTATAGTTGCGATCTCTTCCAAACGAAATGTTTGGCTGGCTAAGAGTAGCCAGATGCCAAGGGTTACCGATGTAATTGTACCCAGCGTTTCCTATATATAATAGGAAGAGTGCTGTCGCCTTTATGCCGGGCTCAAGCGGGCCCTTCTAGCGAACGATACATGACATGGGCATCGATATAGCCTAATTCTCGGTGATTGAATGCTTCGGGAATGGTACCTACGATGGCAAAGCCCAACTTTTGCCATACGTGTACGGCCGCCGAATTGCTGCTAATCACCAGGTTGAATTGCATTGCCCGAAAGCCCAATCGTCGGGCCTCATCCAACGAATGAAGGCCCATGGCGGTTCCGATTCCCCGGCCATGGGCCGCCGGGTCGACCATATATGAAGCATTGGCCACATGTGAGCCTAGGCCAGGTTGGTTGGCCTTTATGATATAGGTCCCGCTGATCTGCTCATCCTCCTGAGCCACATAAGTGTGCATGGTTGGCGCCAACCACAGTTTTGCCAGGGCTTCTTTGGGGGTATCTGGTAGATATACGTAGGTATCACCGGTCTGGATGACCGCCTGGAAGATCGACCAGATGGCTTTTGTATCTTGTGACTTCGCCTTACAGATCTCTATCATCATGGTACCTGCGGAATTAGAAATTGGCTATTGAATGTCAGGGCCAGTCCGTCCGAATGGTTGCTGAAATTGGCAAACTTTTTTTACCTCAGTAGCCGGGCCTGAATGGCCGGGCCTGAATGGCTGAGCCTGAATAGCTAGGCCAGATATCCACGCCATCTGGCCTAAAAAAGTTGTTCCATTATAACAGTGGTGCGCAAATCAAATTAGCATACAATAGCCAGAATCATTTTCCGGCTTTCTATTCGCCGTTTTGTTATCTGCTTTAACCCTTGCTGCAAAGGACGGTAATCTTAGAAATCGAGGTGTAGGTCTCGATTTTCGGCCATGATACCGTAATTTATGACCCAGAAAAAAAACCGTTCCGGCCGGCCAGACAAAAACCGGGCCAAGACCGCCTTCATCATCTGTGGCGCCTTGGCGCGAGAGGTATTGGCTATCATCGACCGGCATGGCTGGGATGCTGACGTGGTTGGCGTGCCGGCCGTCGATCACCTTTATCCGGAACGCATCGCCCCGGACGTGGAAAAACGTTTCCTGGAGTTGCGCCAGCAATATAAACGAATTTTTGTCGTTTTTGGAGATTGTGGTTCCGGTGGGGCCCTCGACCACTTATTAGATCGTTATAACCTGGAACGAGTAGATGGTCCCCATTGTTATGAGATGTATGCCGGACAAGATTTTTTTCAGTTGATGGCCGAAGAACCGGGCACCTTTTTCCTGACCGATTTCCTGGTGCGTGGCTTTCGCGGTACGATACTAAAGGGTCTGGGTCTCGATCGTTTTCCTCAATTGAAGGATGATTATTTTCGAAATTACGAACGCCTGGTTTACCTGGTGCAGGTTGAAGATCCGGCCCTGATAAAAAAGGCCGGAGAAATTGCGATTTATCTGGAATTGCCCCTAGAAATCAAATATACTGGTTACGGGTTGTTAGAAGAACGTCTGGTGAACCTGATGAGCCACGAGGAAGAGCTGACTCATGAAACAAGAAAACCTGGAGTCGTTGAGCTTTTGCCGGCCAGTCGCTGAAGATGCCCCCCAGGTCCTCGAACTACTAATCCGCTGCGATATAGGCGAATATGGCGACCCCGATACCGAAATAGAGGATCTCGTACATGAATGGGGTGAAATCGATCTCCAACGAGATGCCTGGCTTGCCTATACCCCTGACGATGATCTGATCGGTTATGCGGCCGTTTTGCCCTGGGGTGATGATCTACGTTATGATTTTTATGTGGATCCCTCTTGGGAGGGCGAGTTACTGGGTTGGGAATTGTTGGCCTGTTGTGAAGAGCGCGGCCCTGTCCTAGCCCGGGAGGGGGGCAGTACCGGCGAGAAGGTGGCCAAAACCTACGTTGCCCATGTCAACCAGCACGATCGAGCTGTGGTTGAACAAGCTGGCTTCCAACCCAGCCAATATTATTTTCAAATGCGCATTGATTTGAATTCAGCGTCACCTGTGCCACGCTGGCCTGAAGGGGTAACTGTACGCTCTTTCGTCGTCGATCAGGACGAACGGGCTGTTTATGAGCTGATTCAATCCGCCTTGGTCCGGCCGGGACGTACCGCTCCAACCTTTGAACAGTGGCAAGAGTTTATGATGCGGCCGGACCTCTTTGATGCCGATTTGTGGTTTCTAGCTCTGGCCGGCGAAGAATTGAAAGGCGCCTGCTTGGGTTTTCCTTATTCATCCGGGGGCTGGGTACGCCAATTGGCTGTAGCCGAAAATAGGCGGCGCCAAGGGATTGGGGCAGCTCTTTTGCACCAGGCCTTCGGCGAGTTCAAGCGGCGAGGATATGACACCGTGGGTTTGAGTGTTGAGTCTGAAAGGTCCGATGCTTGTAAATTTTACCAGGGGGTAGGCATGACGCCGGCGCGCCAATATGATGAGTTTGTCAAAATTTACCGAGAAGCCTACTAAGAGAGACCAGTCCAAAATGGGGGTTAGCTAATGTAGTATTGACTAGTATTGGAACAGAGAAGGGACATAGGCTGCCAAAAAACGGGCCTAAAATGTCCTCACACGGCGTAACGGCCGCTATCTGCCTACCTCTGCGATGGCTTTTGCCAGAGCATTTTTACTGGTCTGTAGGGTTCGCATCAGGCCAGAGACACTCAGTTTTCCCAACTTGAGAGAGCTAAGATCCCCACTGAACATTAGACTTTTCCGAAACAGTCTCATGTAACGTGTATAATAATCTCCTTATGACGACGAGACGGCCGCCACTCACGATTAACCTGCTGCCGGGCGCTGAAAATGTGCTGGCGGACGTAGCCGAAGGCCGATTTAGCCATACTGATGACTACAGGCTGCAACTGCAGGCCGAGCGCTTGCTGCTGGTTTCCGGCTTTGATGAGCTCATAAGTCTTGACAGCCTGGATTTTACTCCTTTCCCTTACCAGATTAAGGCAGCCCAGGCGGCGCTGCGCCGCTTTCGCGGCCGGGGCCTGCTATGCGACGAAGTCGGTCTGGGCAAGACGATAGAAGCGGGGTTGGTGCTAAAAGAGTACCTCGAGCGGCAGATGGTTCAGCGAGTGCTCATCATCACCCCGCCGGGATTGGTTGCCCAGTGGCGTGAAGAGTTGGCCCAGAAGTTTGGCTTGCTTGATTTTGTGACCAACTCGGATGAAACTTTCCGAGCTCTGGGTGACGATGCCTGGGCCCGCTTTCCCCGGGTGATTGCTTCTCTGGCAGCCGCCCGCCAATCCAAGAAACGCAAAATAATCAGCAACTTGACCTATGATCTGGTCATTGTAGACGAGGCTCACCATCTCAAAAATAGAAGCAGCGTCTCCTGGAAATTTGTAAACAGTCTGCAGAAGAAATATATCCTGATGCTGACGGCTACACCTGTCGAAAACAAGTTGGACGAGCTTTATAACCTCATCACTATTCTCAAGCCAGGCCAGTTGAAGACGCCCAGAGAATTCCGCCGTCAATTCGTAGTACGCGGCGACCCACGCTTGCCCAAGAATCGCGGCCGCCTGCGAGAGTTACTGGCCGACGTCATGATCCGGCACAGCCGGGGCCAAGTTAGCGTTAAATTGCCTCCGCGCCGGGCGCACACCGTACGCCTTTCGCTCAGTACAGCGGAACGCGCCTTGTATGAAGATACGAGCCGTTTCGTGCGCCAGGTTCACCAGGAGACACAAGGCCGGGGCGCAATCAAGCTGGCGTTGAGCACGCTCCAACGCGAAATTGGTAGCAGTCCTCTGGCGGTTGCTCCTACTTTGCAGACCCTGGCTAAAAGACCGGCCTGGAAAGCCCATCAGGAACAGCTACTGCGCCTTAGAGAGCAGGCAGCGGCTGTCACCGGCTGGGCCAAAGCTGACGCTTTGCAGAAGCTCATCAAGACGGCCGGCCGGGACAAGCTCATCATCTTCACCCATTTCCGGGCCACCCTGGATGCGTTGGCCGACCGTCTATCCGCCTGGGACGTCGATTTTGTGCCTTACCATGGCGGCCTGACCATTCAGAAAAAGGATGAGGCCATTCGTCGCTTTGAAGAAGAGGCCCAAGTGTTATTGTCTACCGAAGCGGCCGGAGAGGGTCGCAACCTGCAATTTTGCCATGTTATGGTCAACTTTGACCTGCCCTGGAATCCCCAGAGGATAGAACAGCGGGTCGGCCGTATCCACCGTGTAGGCCAGACGGTGCGGGTGGATATCTTCAACCTTTCGGCTACAGGCACGATTGAAGATTATCTTCTGAACATCCTGGATCGAAAACTGAATATGTTTGAGTTGGTCATTGGCGAAATGGAGATGATTTTGGGCCACATCACCAGGGAACAGAACTTCG
>PVMK01180833.1_pt1 | contig 12785 bp, 10 predicted proteins | sample 1853481 | NCBI WGS metagenome assembly PVMK01 (sample SAMN08533507, study PRJNA380276) | Marine sediment metagenome, whole genome shotgun sequencing project.
CTGAGAAGGCGTGGGGGTTCGAGTTCCCCCGCCCGCACCAATTATTTCAATAAGTTAATGAGAAGATCAAAATCGAGTAACACGCGATCGGGCGTCCATGTCAACGCTGTGTCAACAAACGGGGTCAAGTTTGGATCGCTGATATCATTGGAAGAAAAAGCCCCACCACTTGGACGGGGTAGACTTGAGGGGGCGGTCTGCGTATCGGCAAGAATTGCAGGAACAAGACCATGAATGACGGAGGCAATAAGGAACGGGAAACGCCGGAAGTTCGAGGGAAGCTCCTGCAGTTCCACCGTGTTCTCATGTCGTACATCGATTTCGAGCAGGCTGGGGAGATTGCCAGCTACATCCTTGAGCACAATTTGCATGATCGGCATTCCGGGGGGCAAACTCTCCTTGTGGGCCTTAACACCGGAATGATTGTCGCATATTGCCGCCCGTTCTCGAAAAACGAACGTGGCGGCGACACCAAAGTGCCTAGCTTGCCCGAACGGTTCCTTAGGGTACTCACCAAAGACGAACGCAAAATCCATGACGTAGTCAAGGAGGACCGGAACACGTCCCTGGCACATTCCGATTCTGCCGATTGGAATCTTAGGCTGCAGATTTTCCGACTAGGCGGTAAAGAATTCTTAGTGCCGCTAACCCATGACGTGCACGCACCGCTAACTCTTGATGCGACCAAGCAATTCCCAGGCGTGTGTTTTAAGTCACGGGAAGCGTGCTTTGTTGAGCGGCTTAGGCTCGAGCCGGAGTTGAGGCCCTACCTTGAGGTCGTTGAACCTGATCCTGAGGAACTGAAACGCACCGCAGAGCGGCTTGGCGTCTCTCTGCCTGGCGAAAACCCCTAATGTGCGATTGAGAAGGAGTCCAACCTCATCGGACCTTGCTTCGGCTCCGGGTTAATTGCAGACGATCTACACTAAGGTCGAGTGAGTCCGCTCAGGGGGTTAAACCGAACAGAACCTGGGCGGGGCTGGTGCCGGCCTCACGAATCCACCGCCGGCCTGCGGACCATCAAAAAAGCCCCGCCAAGTGTATTGAAATGTCCGGTTTCGAGGGCTAACCAGACGCTCAAGCACACCCTTCAGAATGTCGCCTTATAGCCATATGCAGACTATCGGCGCTCTGCAAGAGCCACCGGACTTTGGCACTTAGATGCCGGTGGTGGGAGCCGTCAGCGGCATAAAGTCCAGATATTGACAGATAGGATGAAAGATACGGCTTCAGGCGCATTCAAGACGGCGCACAAACATATTGCCACCTAAACCTGTTGCACTCACTGTAATCGGCGTGTCTCACGTGTGATCTCCGACTGGGTGCGGACAAATGCCATGATCGGCCGCTAGAAGGTCAGCGGGTTACTGTGGCAATTTATTTATCCCTGCTTCTCATCGGTGCCGATTCGCCCACCTCAAACGCTGGCAATAGCCGACTTGCCATAAGCGTCTCGAACGTCTCTCGAGCCGCCGTGCAAGCCTCAATCGCACGAATCTCTTCGGGCGGTAATGATTTCCATCGTTCATCGAGCCGAATGTGGTGAAAACTATCGCGCAGCCAAAGCCAGCCGCGTTCGCCATGCGCCTCTCGCCAATATTCCGAATTGAGCATTTGCTCTCGAAAATTCTCATCCCAAAGATACATGTACGGGCCCACATTACCGCCGATCGTATGCAAACGATCGACGGCCTCCCAAGGCGTCGTCATTATGTGCTCATACGGTAGCCCCATCCAAGCGCAAAGAGCTTGTAAGGTCTTATGGGGGTGCATAGCAAGATCTTCATAAAACACCGTTGCGGTCGGCAGCCGACTGCTTTCTGACAAGTCGCGAATTTCGCAGTACCTTGAGACGTAATTGACGGCGGCCGTCGCTACGCTCGACCCTTCGTGCCCTTTACGGCTGCAATAATAAGAAGCGGGTCGCTTGAACAATACGATCAATCCTGTGAGTGGCGTCCCTTCGCGCAAGAGTTCGGCATAGACCTCGGTGTTGAACGAGTGGACGACGACAGAAATTAGGTCGAAATGAGCGACGATGCGACTATACAGGGTCGATATATTCTGATGCTCGCATTGAGCCGAGAAATTTCTCGTCCAAAATTCACAGGCTTCATGATGCACCGAGCACATGTCAATATCACGATTACGGCCCGAAACGTCGAGATAGCATCGAAATAACTGATCGGCCTCGCCAGTCGCAAACACGCAATGATGAGCGCCCAACATGAAGCCAAGTAGAGTTCTACCCGAGTAGGAAGCGCCCGCTATGCCGAAGACCCGTAATGCGCGGATGTCAGGCATCTTCGATTGGCGAGACCGTGCCCGCCGACATCACCGTACGCTCGTCGAACGACCGACTGAATGTGTGCATGTATCTCCCCAGAAATTCCGCAGTCTCGCCATAATCAAAGATGCGATCGCCACCGAGCCAAACCTTTTTGAGAAATCCTCCATTCCCTGAAGTTAGGTCGTGCATCGCACAAAATACGGTAACCGAGTTTGAAAGAATAGCAATCGAGTGCCAAGATAAAATCATGGTCAACCAGGCATATTACTGACCAATCCATAACTTGGGAAAATTTGGTCTCACACATAAGGTGACCCCCTGAAAGTGGTCCTTCGCGAATGAGGCGAATCGGCGCATTTTGAGCCTACAAGGCAGGAGGCTGGAATGAGCCGCAAACGCAAGAATGCCAGAGCCTATCATCAACCTACTTCGCGAGGCCGAGGTTGCTTTATCTGGAGGCCGGGCAGTGGGAGAGGTCTGCCGTTCACTGGGGATCTCAGAGCGCTGGCGTGAGTATTGATCCAAGTGGCACTTGTTCCAGGAGCCCGAAGAGCTCGAGCACTTTCTACAAGGAATTTGAAAAGCTGGTCTGCCCGCATGAACGCTGCAGATGTGACCCTTGTCGCCTTCGGGTCAGACTCGGACATTTTCTGACGCTGCTCAGAATGTCCGGAGTTGGGGGTGAAGCGGACGAAATCGGGTGGAGATCGGATATCGGTAGAATAGGAATAGTGCACTAAACTCCGACAATTGAGTACAGGGTGTCCATAAAGCCTCGGGACTTATCGGCCACGATATGGGACAGCATGTCTTGCACTTGCTTGACGGTCGCCTTGTCCTCGCCGTCGGTCAGGAAGGGCTGGTCATTGAGCCCGAGGCGACACTGTAGCCTTGCCGCTGTCTGGAGCCATGAGGGAACCAGGGCCGGGTCAAATTGGCCCTTTTCGTTGGGGTCTAGCGTGAAGCCCGCGTTATAGGTGATCCGCACAAAGGCCCCGCCCAGGTCCAGGCCGTTGACGTTGACTAGACCGGCCTCTAGGTCCGTCACGAAATTGCTCGACGTGATCGCCACAGGAAGGCTTGTGAGGGCTTCGAAGGTCCCGGCATACGTCAACGTGGGGGCACCGGTCAAAAAGCCCCTGGTGAGCCTGAAAGCCCGTTGTGGGCGTCCCCCAAAGTAAAGCATCTGATCGACGTGAAAGTCGTTCACATAGGAGCCGTCATTAAATTGACGATCCACTTTTCCTGGAACGCCTGCCGCAGGCCCCTGGACTCTGTATAAGGACGTTGCTGTCTCTGCAAGACCGTTCAGGGTCAAAACTCGCCGTCCGGAGCATCACCGAATAGGGGCCGCTTTCAGGACAACAGCGGATCGTCAGCGCCGTCTTGTGTCCGCCGTCAGGTCCATTCCGGAGGTGGTGGGGTAAAAGTTCGAAGGGCGAGCCTCGGCCGGAAGAGGACATTCAGGCCCCGCAGTTCAAACTTCGTGGTAGTTCCTAAAAACTGATATCCTTTCCACATCTCTGCTGAGGGGCCTCGCGTGAGCGAAGAGGGTGTGGAACGTAGATTGACGACGATCCTCGCGGCTGATGTCGTTGGGTACAGCTGGCTTATGGCCGCCGACGAAGCGCGCACGCTGGCCCGGCTCAAATTCCATCGCAAAGAGCTGTTCGAGCCGAAGGCCGCGCAGTACCGCGGGCGCACGATCAAGCTCATGGGCGACGGCACGCTCATGGAGTTCGCCAGCGTGGTGGACGCGGTTGTCTTTGCCGTCGAAGTTCAATGCGCGATAGAGGGGCGCAACGCCGATATCCCCGACGACCAGCGCATCACCTATCGAATTGGTATCAATATCGGCGACATCATCGTCGAGGGCGATGATATCTACGGGGATGGCGTGAATATTGCGGCGCGCCTGGAGGGCCTTGCCGAGCCTGGCGGCATTTGCATTTCGCGGCCCGTTCACACTCAGGTCAAAGGCAAGTTGGACCTCACGTTCGAGCACTTGGGGGAGAAGGAGGTCAAGAACATCCCCGAGCCGGTGACGATTTATCGCGTCGTTCTCGACACTAAGGCGGCGGCGTTTGTCACACCCGTAGTCCAGAAAGCAGCCAAGCCAAAACGCCGGTGGTGGCTGGTAGCCACGGCAGCGGCTGCCATGCTCGCCCTAGCAGCCGGCGGTGCGCTTTGGCTGAAGCCCTGGGAGCCGCGCGAGGAACCCGCCTCCGTCGAGGACATGGCCTTCCCGTTGCCTGACAAGCCATCCGTCGCCGTTCTGCCGTTCGCCAATCTGTCGGACGATCCGAGCCAGGACTACTTCGCCGACGGCATGACCGAGGACTTGATCACGGATCTCTCGAAAATCTCTGGCCTTTTCGTCATCGCCCGCAACTCGTCGTTCGCCTACAGGGGCAAGGCCGTCACCATCAAGCAAGTGGCCGAGGATCTCGGCGTGCGCTACGTGCTCGAAGGCAGCGTGCGTCGCATCGGCGATCAGGTGCGGATCAACACCCAGCTCATCGACGCGACGACCGGCGGGCATGTCTGGGCGGAGCGCTATGACGGTGAACTGGACAACATCTTTGCAGTTCAAGACGCGATCATGGAGAGAGTCGTTCAGGCGCTCGAACTGCACCTGACGGATACGGAACAAAAGCACCGAGACGAGAGACCAAAGACAACCAGTCTCGAAGCCTATGACCTGGTGCTACAGGCGCGAAAGCTCATGACCCGTTTCGACCACAAAGCCGCGGCCGAGGCGCGGGATCTTCTGCAGCGCGCTATCGAGATCGATCCGGCCTATACTGATGCCTATAGCCTTCTTGGCTTGTACTATTTCGACGAGTGGCGCCTCTGGGGGCGGAATCGCGATAAGAACCTGGCGCGTGCGCTGGACCTCGCGAAATCGGCAGTCGAGCTAAATCCATCGGACCCCGCGCCGCATGTATTGTTGGCGCAAGTACATCAATTTCGCCGTGAGTTCGACGCAGCCAGTAGAGAAGCCGATGCGGCTCTTTCCCTTGGACCGAATGACGCTATCACACTTGGGAATCTTGGGTCGATGCTGCGCTGGGCCCATAGAGGTGAAGAGGCGTTGGATGTTCTTCAACAGGCCGTTCGCCTCGATCCATTTCATCCTGCGAGTTATCTCGAATGGCTTGCCGATTCCTACTGGCTCGTCGGAGATGGCGTTCAATGTGTCGAAATGGCGGAGCGTGGTGTCGCCCTTGATCCAAACTTTGTCGCTCTGCACGTGAACCTGGCGCAGTGCTATGCGGCCCTTGGCAGGGAAGAAGAAGCACGAGCGGCCACGGCCGAGATCCTTCGGATTGTCCCTCGTTTCACCTTGAAGGCTTACGCCGCCTACGTGCCATATACTGATGATCGCGACCTACAGCTTTCCGTTGACCTGCTTCGCAAAGCAGGGGTGCCGGAGTCGGCCGACGAGGTTTTCAGAAAACCCGAGGGGCACATGACTGGCGAAGAAATCCGAGCGGCTATCTCGGGTCAGACATTTGTCGATACGCGCCCCGAGCGTTTCGCCGGGACTCTAAATACCTTTGATCCTTCCGGGACGATGAACGGCCGCCCGCAAGCCGGATCCCCGGCCGAGCAATTCGGCAGTGACCAAGGCAAATGGTGGATCGAGGATGACAAATTTTGCCGAAAGTGGACCCGTTGGCAATCCGGTAGAACAGGGTGTTTCTCATTCGTACCTGACGGAGACTCCATCACATGGATCAATCGTTACGGCCAATTCCACTCGGAAATGAAAAAGCTGGATTGATCCCGGGCGCAGTGACGATTTCCCGAAGATATCAACTGTCTAAACTGAGGAGAGCCAACAACCGTAAGGGCCTGAGCGAGACCGGCATGGGCCAAAACTCGCCGTCCGGAGCATGACCGAATAAGGGCCGCTTTCTAGGTAATAGCGGAAGACATCCAACCGAGCTCGAATTTGCCGGCGCACGGTGCGCGCGGATGTGGCCGTCATCACGCGCGTCACTCCCCCAATGGTTAGATCCGCGCTATGACGTAGAGCACTTCGCGCACTCCGCGTCGTGGCACTGGCTGGATTCGAACCTCATTGTGGATGCTCGCTCGCCACGGGTCCGATGACTTCGTAGGATGGGCGGATGTTGGATTCCGACACCTGCAACGCCGCGCGTCTGCGCCGCTTCAACGCGGCCTTCGCCGATCTCTATAGAGAGCCGCCGTCCGATTTCCGCAGGAGACGGCCGCGGCCTTCCGGCTATGAAAAGAAGAGCGGCTGTGCGGCAGCGTGAATCAAAACTCTCATTCGGGTATTTCGACAGCCCGGTCGGGTCCCTGCTGGTCGCCGGGGATGCGGATCAATTGCACCTGATCGGCTTTCCGAGCGAAAGTCTGACCCAACGGCCACCGGCCGATTGGCGCCGCGACGAGCAGCACTTCGCGGACGCGTTCCGGCAACTCGACGCCTATTTCGCAGGCGAGCTGACCCGGTTCGATCTGCCCCTGCGCCTCGCCGGCACCGCTTTCCAGAACAAGGTCTGGGCCGCCTTGTGCGACATACCCTTCGGGGAGACGGTTTCCTCCGGGGCGCTCGCATCGCGCATCGGCAAGCCGACCGCGAGCCGCGCGGTGGGCGGCGCCAACGGCGCGAACCCGCTGCCGATCGTCGTACCGTGCCACCGGGTGATCGGTTCGGACAAGTCGCTGACGGGCTTCGGCGGCGGACTCCACATCAAGAAATTTCTGCTCGCCCATGAGCAGAAGGTCTCCCCTCGAGAGGCATCGCAGAAGAGCGCAGCACGGCTCTGAGCGACGGCACCGGCCGATCGCCCTGGGCGATCTCGACCAGATGATCGGCGCCGATCGCACGCAAGACAGTTTCGAGCTTCGCCGGGTCTGGGTGCCGAAGCTCGATCGACTCCAGGCGCAGGCCCAGATCCGTCATGCGGTCGGCCGGGTGCGCACCCTCCGACCATTGAATGAGGGCCGGCAGCGTTCCCATCTCCGGCAGCCCGCCATCGTCCCGGATCGAGATCAGCCAGGTCAAGTCGCCGCGGGTCATCTCGACCGCGCGGCCCAGTTCGGCGCCGGCTGCGCTCGCCCGCGCGAGGCTCGCCTCGATATCGTCGGTTGCGGCGACCCAGGTCAGCAGCCTTGGCCTAGTCTCGAGGCGGGCGCGCTCCGCCGGATCGTCCAGGGCGAACCACCGCGGCCGCGGAGGCGGCTCGGCCGCGGGATCGACCGCGATAACCTCCAGGAAGCTCGCCGGCCCGAGGGCGGTCAGGTGATTATGGGTGCCCATGCGCGGGTGCGACCCACCGGGCGGCACGGCGACGCCCAGTTTGCCTTCGACCCAGTCGACGCCTTGCCTCAGGGTCGCGGCCGCGATCACGAGATGATCGAAAACCAGTCTGGGCATGTCCGGCCTGCCTCGGCTGCTCGGCGTTCCGCCAATGCTCGGATCACACCCTACACCGAACACGGGTCCCCGGCTTGCCTCGGGCTGCCGGGACCTGGGACAATCGGATCATGCAGGACGCGCGCCCCTCACGCTGGAGATCCGCGGCGGCCTTGTTGCTCACCTTGGCCGCGGGGACCGGCGCGCCGGCTTGGCCGGCCAGCGCCGAGGACAGCGCCAGTACTGGAGCGCCCTTGGTCTGGGCGTTCGACCCGGCTGAACCGGGACCGGACCAACCTCCTGAAGGCCGTTCCCTGTTCGACCGGCTGTTCGCGGCGGAGCGGGACGGGGCGGCGGTCACCGATGTCCCTTACCCCTTCGCGGCCTTGAGCCAACGCCTCCTGGAACACCTGGGACCGGGCGCCGAGCAAAACCAGGTCCTCGCCCAGGTGCTGATTCCCCTCGGCCGGGCCCTGCAGCGCAACGCCGCGGCGCCGGATTACTTCGCCTCGCCGCGTCTCGTGCTCGCCGTGGTGGGCGCTCCCCCCCTGCAGCATGAAGACGGGCCGCCCCACGGGCTCCAAGGGCTGGGCGCGCGCCTCAAGGACCGGCTCTATATCGGCTATCAGGAAAAGGCCCAGAGCCTGGAGGTGATCAGCTACAACGAGACCGCCGGGCGGTTCGAGTTCCAGATCGTCGAGGATTATGCGCCGGGCCGGCGACCGCGGGTGGTTTACGCCCGGCGCGCGATCTGCATCGCCTGCCACCAGAACGGCGGGCCGATCTTCTCGGAGCCACCCTGGAGCGAGACCAATGCCAACGCCGAGGTTGCCCGGCGGCTCGCTGCCAGGGCGCCGGAATTCCACGGCGTCGCGGCCGAAGCGGGCAGCCGGCCCTTCGACCAGGCCTTCGCCATCAGCCGCGCGGTCGCTCGGGCGAACCTCTACAGTGCCTCCCAGCAAGTCTGGCGCAACGGCTGCGGTGGCGGCCCGTATGGCGAGAGCGAGTCGGGAGAGAACCAATCGGGCAAGACCATGTCGGCGGTCCGCTGCCGGGCCGCGCTGCTCACGGCCGCCCTGCAGTTCAAGCTGAGCGGCGGCCGACACTTCGACCGGCGGTCCGAGGCAACCCGCGACGACTTCACCGCGCCGCTCAGCCGCGCCTGGATACGCGCCTGGGGTTCCGGCCTGGCGATCCCGGACCCGCTGGTGCCGAACCGCGATCCCCTGGCCGACGGTTTCGATGTGACGGCGGAGTCCGACCCCCTGCGCGCCCGTTCGCCCCTCGACGTCTGGTCAGGCGACGCCCCGGGCGACCTTCAAGCGGTCGTCACCGGCCTGGCGCGATTGCTGTCGGCGGCGGATGCCGCGCGCCTCGACGGGCGGTTGCGCGACCTGGCCCGCGACGCCCACTTGCCGCGCAGGCTGCGGCGCGCGCCCTGCGCCGTGTCGCGACGAAGCCTGGAGGGCTGGGGCGAGCGTTTCCTGTTCCGCTGCGAGAGCCATGGGCCCGACGGCCTGCGGCTGAACGGCCATTTCTACGTCCAGCCACAGGTTCGCCTCGAAGGCGGCGTCGCCTGGCTCGGCCTGAGCGGGGACGCGGGCGAGAACGGGGGCGGGGATGGGGGCGAGGATGCGCGTTTCGAGGATCTGACGATCGCGGCGGGGCGCCCCGGTCTTCGCACCGACCGCGACGGCCGCACCTCGGTGTCGTTCCGGCCGCTGGGCCGGCGCGACCGGCTGCACGCGCGCCTGCCCGACGGCAGCGTGATCGAGACCATCGCCCTCACCTGGACCACCGCGCTCGAAGAGGACGCCGGCCCCTCGGCCGAGATCCCCGATCACCCGGCCAACGGCGAGGTGGTGCTGACGGTGGTGCGGGACTTCGCACCGGTGAGCGAGGCGGTGGCCGAGCTCCTTCGCCAAGCGGACGAGCAGGGCGCGCCCGGCGTCCTCTCCGGGAGCGCCTTTCACGGCGGCCGGGCGATGGCCACGGTCCTCGCGGCGGTGGGCATCGGCTCTAGCAGCGATTGTTGCGGCAACGATACGCGAATGCCGCCCATCGCCCTCGACCGGACGGCGCCGGAACCGGGTGGCGCGTTCCTTGCACATGATTCGACGGCGCAGGCCCCCCAAGCCTTCGCAAGCTATTGCGCGGCCTGCCACGCGACGGCCGGTCCCTTTCCGCCGAACTTCCTCACCCGCAAGACGGAGGCCGGCGAGACCGGACTCGCCCACTGTGCCGAACGCATCGCCTTCCGCCTCGCCATGTGGGACCGGCCGGCCGCGGCGCGCACGAAATCGCCGATGCCGCCCGAAGGTTGGCTGCGCGGCGCCGGCTGGAGCCCGGCCGCGTGGCGCGACGGCGCGCCCCAGGCCGCGCTACTCGATCATCTCGCGAGTTTGCTTGCGCTCGCCGGCACCTCAGTCCCACAGGTCGAGCAGCAGGGCCGGCGGGCCTACGAGACCTTGCAGCCGTGCCTCGGGACCACGGACTGATTTCGAAATGAACTTTGCCCCCAGCGGCACCAATCCACCAGGCACCAACGCAGCAAGCGCCGCAAGCACGGTCGGACTTCCGTTTTCAGGCCCATTCCGGACGTTCTGTGCTCGTAGTTTTGTGCGAGAAACTCAGAAAAATCGCTCCCGCACTTCAATAACATCCCCCGGGAATACACATGTTTCTTTTCCTGCAGATATTCGTCGTCCATCGCGCGAAATGATAAATTCTTCCTCCACCGCGCGATAGGTGAAGCCGCCAGCCATGGCAACCGCAGTGATGACCGTCATCTTCCCTACATACGGGTAGGGGCCAGGATCGGCGACCTCTCCTAAGATAAAGAAGTTTCGATATTCGATGACCTCAACACTGACGACAGGATTCTTAAAATAGTCCGGCGTAAGGGCCCCGACGATCATCTTTTCAACATCTTTGAGCGTGCGGCCAACCACCAGGAGGTCGCCGATAAGTGGCAGCGTTATTCGGCCCGCGCTGTCGACCTCGACTTCGCGCGACAGGTCTTCCTGGCCAAACACGGTGATGCGCATCTGGTCACCGGTGCCAAGACGATACTCTTCGTCCTGGCAGGCTGCAGCCGCCTCCGGCGAGACCACTGGGTTGTTCGTTGAACAAGCTGCAGCCATGAAGCCCAGGCCCATCAACACAACCAGCAGCCATTTTGCATTGTCTCGCATCATCGACCCAAATTCCCGCACTGTTCGTGGGTAGTATCGATAGTTTATCACACCAGATTGAATGTCGGCTGAAAGTCAGGTGTTCCCGTCCGGAGCATGACCGAAAAGGCCGGCTTTCGGGGGATTGAGGGGAAGGAATCAATCCGATTTCGGACAATTGGACATGAGTCTACGATAGCAGACCGATCTCCCAGCCGAGATCGCCCGTCTTTCATAAACGAATTCACCCCTCGCCGCTCTGCTTTCCCGCCATGAAGGCGCACAGCTCCGCGTCGGGAATGGCTCGCGCGGCAAAAGTAAAGGTGCCGGGGCCGGCCATTTCCTCGGCCGCGGCCTTTACGACCGCGAAGCTGGCGCGCGCCAGGCTGCCGCCGACGGAGATGCGCTTCACGCCGAGCGCCGCCAGTTCGTTGACGGTGAAGGCCGCGCCGGCCAGGCCCATGACCACGTTCACCGGGCCGTCCACCTCGCGCACCAGCCGGGCAATCTCCTCCGCGGTGGTTTGGCCCGGCGCGTAGAGGCAGTCGGCCCCGGCCGCCCGGTAGCGGTTGAGGCGCCGCACGGACTCGGCGAAGGGATCGGGGTGGCCGACCAGATAGCACTCGGCGCGGGCCGTCAGCACGAAGGGCAGGCCCGAGGCGTCGATCGCTTCGCGCGCGGCGGCGACCCGCTCGGCCGCCGCCTCGATGTCGTAGAGCTCGTTCTCACCCCCGACCAAGTGGTCCTCGAGGCTGCCGCCAGCCAAGCCCGCCTCGATCGCGAGGCGCATGGTCTCCGCGACGTCGGCCGGGGCGGCGCCGTAGCCCGCCTCCAAATCGCCGCTCACCGGCCTGGCGCGCGCCAGGCTGCCGCCGATGGAGATGCGCTTCACCCCGAGCGCCGCCAGTTCGTTGACGGTGAAGGCCGCGCCGGCCAGGCCCATGACCACGTTAATCGGGCCGTCCACCTCGCGCACCAGCCGGGCGATCTCCTCCGCGGTGGTTTGACCCGGCGCGTAGAAGCAGTCGGCCCCGGCCGCCCAGTAGCGGTTGAGGCGCCGCACGGACTCGGCGAAGGGATCGGGGTGGCCGACCAGATAGCACTCGGCGCGCGCCGTCAGCACGAAGGGCAGGCCCGAGGCGTCGATCGCTTCGCGCGCGGCGGCGACCCGCTCGGCCGCCGCCTCGATGTCGTAGAGCTCGTTCTCGCCCCCGACCAAGTGGTCCTCGAGGCTGCCGCCAGCCAAGCCCGCCTCGATCGCGAGGCGCATGGTCTCGGCGACGTCGGCCGGCGTCGCGCCGTAGCCCGCCTCCAAGTCGCCGCTCACCGGCAGGTCGACCGCGGCGGCGATTGCGGCGCAGGCCTCGAGCATGACCGCGCGCGGGATGCGTTCCTCGTAGTCCGGCAGGCCCATCGCAAACGCGATGCCGGCGCTCGTCGTGCCGAGGGCGGGAAAGCCGGCGGCGGCGAGCAGCCGGGCCGAGCCGGCGTCCCAGGCGTTCGGCATGACGAAGGCGCCCGGCGCCCGGTGCAGATCGAGAAAGGCCCGGGCCTTGGTTTTGAGATCGACCATCATGGACGCCCCCTCACTTCCTGCTGAACTTGGTTGAGGTTTAACAGTTCGAGAACAAATTGGCAACAATGTGCGCCGCCAGAAGCGTCCGATAGCGCCTCGACCGCCGCCCGCCGGGCCGGGCTGCCCCGGGACCCCATCGTCCTGGCGCTCGCCGAATGGACCGGCCAGCACATCACCACCTATATCGCCGGCCACATCCTCGAGCGCATGGGCTACAACGTCGAATACGTGACGGCGGCCTATCTGCCCTCGGCCACGGCGATCTCCGACGGCAGCATCACCGGCTCTCTGGAGATCTGGGACAACAATCTCGGCGAGTTCTTCCCCAAGCTGATCAGCGAAGGCAAGATCGAG
>PVMK01126917.1_pt1 | contig 12784 bp, 11 predicted proteins | sample 1853481 | NCBI WGS metagenome assembly PVMK01 (sample SAMN08533507, study PRJNA380276) | Marine sediment metagenome, whole genome shotgun sequencing project.
GGTTAGCAAGGACGAGTTGCAGTTTCTGGTGTTTAACAAGCAGATCATGTTTTTTAAACGTTCTGAAGGATGGGTTGTTCTTGGCCGAGATAAAATGCGTGATCTGAAAGTTCCATACAATGGAGTGGAACGGCGACAACACAATGTGTTCTCGTTAGATTACTGGTTGTAAGAAGCATTTCAATGATTATGTTGTTTTTATGATGAGTCTCAAAGGCCACTTCGGTTACAAAATCGGGTGGCTTTTACTATATTGCAGGGTTCCTGAGAAACTCACATTTTTGACAATCGTGCACCCCAAATCAATACAAGCACATTTATAGGAACGGAGCTGGGGGTACCAGCAGAAGGGTCATCTCCATTCAGAGTGACAAAGCCTAAGCCTTGGCAGGAGTGAGGCGTAACTCGTTGCTGTGAACTGGTTCGGAAGATATTGGGTTGTCTTAAGGATCTGTGTGAAACCACACCTGTAACACCGTGAGATAGCACGTCCTCTCTATTTAGTCGTCCCTCATCAAATTATCATCAAGCTCACACCATTAACGCACATAGGCCAATGCCAAAAACTATTTTTCAGTGATTTTAGTGACTTGTAATATCCGAGAGGATGTAAGAAATCCAGTCTCACAATAAATATTTATAATCACCTAAGATTGCATATTTATGGCCTTCTATTTGCAACCCGCCAGTGGTGGATAAAGACAATTAAAAACTTACACTTAAACAGATTTTGACAAATCTACCCTCGGAGCTGTAGTTATGTGTGACCAATCTAAATCATGTGCGTATTACCGCACACAGAATACCCCCCCTAACACTAGCAAACGGCACCAACTTCTCATTGATACTTACTGCGAAGGAGACCTCCATGAAATCTGTCGCCGCAAGAAATATGAAGAGGAAATGGGGGATGTCCCGCTTGCTGAACTTAGCCCAAATGGTTATAGCGCATACGGCCACCATTTAATTTACTGAACTTGTAGATCCAGACTGCGTGCAGTAGACCACAATGTGACCTCTTGCCCAAGAGGGCAAATCATAGTACTTTCTTCACAGCTTAAATAAGCATACTGCTTTCCCAATGCAACATTTTACCGCCATAAATTGTTGCATTTCTATTTTGAATCCGGCGGGAGTATAAGAATGGTTGCAACGTTTGAAATACGGACGGCTGATGATGAAGGATACTATTTTACCTTTAAAATATCCGAAGAAATTATTCTAAGGAGTCAATTTTTTCTAAGTAAAAATGAGGTACAAAACGGTATTGAAATGATCAAGAGGCATGTCGAAAACAATGGAACTTTTAACCGCAACATGTCTAAGACAGGCCAGGTCTATTTCACTTTCAGAAACGGAGACCTCGACCCTGTCTGGAAAAGTATGATGTACGATTTCGCTTCAGCGATGGAGAATGACATTGCATTGTTGAAAAAGCACCTCTCTGGCGCAGTCGTTGAAGATATGACGTGTTAACTTCTTCCCCTGTTTTCTCCTGTAAGACAATAGTGTATAAGCAAACAGACACCCACGAAAATAGTCGCCTTTGACGACAAGGAGCCAAGCTTGGCCTCTCTGGACTTTGAAAAAGAAAAGCACGCCTTCCGGAAATTTTACGACAGCAACTGGAGGCTCTTCGAGGATGCCAAGAAGAGCTATATCCACATTATCAGTTCGTTGCTCAATGGGTCTAATATCGGAGAGGTGACGAAGATAGAAGGACGGGTTAAAGACAAAGAGGAGTGCATCAAAAAATTTCACCGAAAGTACCAAAACAAACTCGAAGCAGATGAACATCCCTACGAGATCAAAGACTACCTTTCAGACCTGATCGGCATCCGGATCATCTGCCTCTATGAGGACCAGATTGAGGTGGTGTCTGAGGAGTTGAAACAACACTTCAAGATTATCGACGTTACCGACAAGATCTCGGCTGTTGAAAGTACCGAGGATTCGTTCGGCTACAAAGGTCTGCACATGGATCTTGCCCTGAACGAACAGCTAAGCTCCCTTCCAAAATACCAGCAGTATGCCGATTACCCCTTCGAAGTGCAGATCAGATCCTTGATACAGGATGCCTGGAGTGTGCTGGACCACAAAATAAAATACAAAAAGTCGATCCCCAATGATCTCAAACGCAGGATCAATGTTCTCTCCGCCCTGTTTGAGTTGGCCGACCGTGAGTTCAAAGAGATCCGCAACGCCACCACGGAACTCATCCAGCAAGCTACAGTGGCTCCGATAGGCGACCCCCTTGATGACAGCAGGGAGGCTGGAGGTCAGCCAGCAACGGCGGCCAGTGAAAAAATCGTCAATGCTTTTAACTTTTTACGCGTCGCTGGCCATTTTTTCAGGGATTTTGAATTTGAAGACTATAAAGTTGACGGCTTTGTTCAGGGTATTCTGAAACAGGACAGTGGCTTTCAAAAGTCGGATCTACACAGAAGCTTGAATGAGAATCTGAGAACTGTCAGAGATTATCGCGATCATTTCATGACAGAAAACCCTGACAACACCTTCAGTCCCTACACCTCGATCCGGCATTGCCTGTATCTCTACGACCAGGAGACCTTCAGTCGTATTTTATCCAAGGGAGCCAAAGATCGCTTTGAAGGCTGGCTGAGAGCATCCCGGGAGGACTATGCCTAATCCACACTCTTAGGGAACAGTGAACCGCCACTTGGTTTCATCACCGGGGGGCCTTTTCTTTGGCGACAGGGATACAAGCCTTTGTGTTACAACCAACCAACCAAAAAATGCCCCACTCACAGGGGGGTGTGGCGGGGCTAAGTCTCTGTGCCTTAAATAGGAAGGGAAAGCAAAGGCAGCAGAGTGTTGTAAATAACTAATAACATGCCTTGAAAAAATGTCTACTACTAGGGTCGTAAGCTTTCCTATAAGTCACCATTTATAAAACACGAAAGCCCTCAATCTTCGGATCGGGGGCTTTCTTACATTGCAGGGATTCTGAGAATCCTGCATTTCTGCCAAACAGTGCGCCCCGAAACAATGTGGGACGTTAAATAAGGAACCTATCCCTCAAAAGCCTTCACGATGCATTGGCCACACCGCTTGACATTTTATGCAAACCGTATACATTTTTTGCATGGCCTCCTTAATGCGATTAAGTACAGCTGATAGAGAGTTTTTTCGTCTAGTCAATGAAGCTGGCTCCACGAACCCGTTCAGTACGAAACGGTTGGAGATGGAACGTCGCATTACAGATAGTGCCCACGAGACAAGAAATGAAAGTTCTGTTGACCTCGTCATTCTCAAAGTCTTACGGCGAATTAAAGAACTTGAGAAATCAGAGAAAGCCGACTGGAGGCGTTATCGTGAAGAGGATTCCAGGTTGGTCTTTGGGGTTTTGCTTTTTGATGTTTACTACCGCTTCACCGAAGCCTTTGACCACTTGATTCTTGCACAGGTCAAAGCCGGCGACAAGCCTTGCCAGGTTCCCTTTGCCAAGGAAGTCTTGAGCTTGCTCTGCAGCAGGGGATTTACCGAGGAAGAGGCAGTCCGCTTCTTCGCTATTTGCTATCAATTGCGGCGAGCTTTCTATTTTATACATCATAGCCTGATTGGCGAGAGTGCCTCAATGGGGAAACTGCGTTGTGACCTCTGGAACAACGTATTCACCTTTGATATCAGGGAATATGAAAAAAGTCTCTGGAACAGAATGGAGGATTTCTCAACTCTCATCCTTGGAGAGACCGGATCCGGTAAAGGAGCCGCTGCTGCCGCTATAGGACGCTCAGGGTTTATCCCTTTCGACGTAGATAAGGAGACTTTTGCTGAGAGCTTCACGAAAAACTTCATTGGTGTCAATCTATCGCAGTTTCCTGAAGCCCTGATTGAGTCCGAACTATTTGGCCACAAAAAAGGAGCCTTCACTGGCGCCATTGATGATCAGCCAGGGGTCTTCGCCCTCTGCACTCCACACGGCTCGATTTTTATTGATGAGATCGGCGATGCCTCTATCCCAGTCCAAATCAAACTACTGCAGGTCCTTCAGGAAAGAACGTTCTCCCCACTGGGCGAGCGCACCAAATGCCGATTCAACGGGCGAGTGATTGCAGCAACCAACAAACCTCTCGACACTCTGCTGCAACGAGGAGTATTCAGAGAAGATTTTTACTATCGGCTCTGCTCCGATGTGATTACGGTCCCCCCTCTGCGTCAAAGGCTTGAAGAAGACCCCGAGGAAATGACCGCATTGCTTGAGTTACTCGTTAAGCGCACTCTCGGTGAACCGTCCAGTGAGTGGGTGGCTCTTGTCCGGGATGTTCTTTATAGAGACCTTGGTGAAAATTATATGTGGCCGGGAAATGTTCGCGAAATGGAGCAGGCAGTGCGTCGCATTATATTGTCCCGTGAGTGCCGCAGGAACCTCTACACGAAGCCGGTCCCGGACGATCTTTCGAGTCAGATACAACAGGGAATCAACAAGGGTGATTTAACCGCCAAACAATTGCTATCAACCTATTGTGCCCTTCTGTATAAAAAATATGAAAATATCGAAGAAGTTGCACGGCGAACTCAAATGGATCGCCGAACTGTAAAAAGATATCTCATGGCTGCAGGTTGCCCTCTGGATAATAGCTAAGCCTCGGGTCAGCTTGCGATCTTTCTGCAAAAAAATCACCTCGCCTCACATTTGCTGCCGGAAGAGAGAACAGACCAACCAGCGCCTATCATTTTTTGCCGTGTGCTTGCATAAAATGACAGGCAGCGCGCCGCCTGTCCAATCAAAACTCATCACAAGAAAATCCTATCTTATTGAAATAAAAGCCTTCTTGTTCATCCTCTCAGTCTCGGCATGAAGCCTGCTAATTATAAGTTTCAAACTGTGGGCAGACTGACCAGCGGGAATGCCTCCACTCTTACCAAATTGCCCTGGGGACTACCCACACCAACTGATGGAGGTGATGTATGAAGGGAATGCTGAGGTTGGCTTTAATTGGGGGATTTTTCTTTATGAACGTCAGTACAAGTCACGCTGAATTACCCTGGCAGTTTGAAGAACACACACGTTACATGGTGATGGGGGACAGCCTCGGCTCAGGTTACGGGGCAACCCCCCAGACTCATGGCTATGCTTATCAACTTTATCAGACCGGAATTGTTGACAAGGCCCCCCGGACACTTTTCTGTAATGCCAGTGTCATTGGCGTGACAAGCGCCGATGTTCTAGCGTATCAGATTCCTCAGGCCTATGTGTTTAAGCCTGATGTTGTCACGCTTACGGTCGGTGGCAACGATCTGGCAAAAATTATCGAGGGGGCAGACCCTGAATTAGCTTTGCCAGAATTTCAAGCCAACCTGACAGCCATTCTTTATCACCTTGTCATTGAATTGAGAGCAACCGTTTACATCTCTAATCTTTATGTCATCGACAGGATTCCTGGTGCCGAGCAAATAATCCCGATTTTTAACCAGATTGTCGCCGGAGTGGCTAATGGTTACGGAGTAGCTGTAGCCGATATCTATAGCCCGTTTCAGGACAAAAAGGGATTGTTGTTGATTGAGAGAAAAGGTGCATCTCCGGTCGAAATTCATCCGACCAATGCTGGCCACACAGCTATTGCTAAGGCCTTTGCCGAGGTGATGCAGTGAGATGTCTCACACCAATTATGGTGTAAGTGGAACTCCCCCGGGTTTGCCGGGGGAGTCAACATGGGGAATGCGCCAGGGAAAGACAATGGGAGGAGGACAAAATGTACGTACATATGTTACGGCAATTGATCTCTGGAGCCATTTTACTCTTCATCATAACAGGCAATGCTCGTGCGGAACGATTCTTAGCCCTGTACGGCGGTACAAGTTCAACGGATGGCTCGACTGTTGATGTTATTGATGGACCAAAATGGGCGCCGGAAGAAAAAATCTCCATCGATCTTGATTTTGATAGTGATGTCACTCTGGGATTGCGGGCTGGCGTCTGGCTAGATAGCTATCCACACATCGGTTTAGCCTTCGACCTTTCTTATTTTAGTGCAGATGCCGATAATGCAGACTTCTCTGTTGTTCCTCTCTCTTTTCTACTGATGGCCAGAATGCCGGTCATGGTCAGCGCAAAATTCCCGAACGGTCGTATGCAGCCCTATCTTGCCGTTGGGCCAAGCCTGATGCTCTATGACTTCGAGATCGACCTCACCCCTGTTGGTGGTCAAAAAATAGATGAAAGTTCTGGAGGCTTCGGCTTTGACCTGCGTGGCGGATTGCTCTGGCAGGTGACTGATAAGATCGCGGTCTTTACAGAATACCGATACACTCATCTGAAAATCGATTTTGACTCCGACGATTCTTATTGGGTTCTGCCAAGCTCTTATGAACTGGAGGTAGAAACAGATCTCGACACACATCACGTCTTGGTCGGGATGTCATTCCGGTTCTAGTCAACCAGCACCTCCTTTGTGGGGATGCGAGAAACGACCGTGTTCAACATACTGGCAAGTACATTCTTTAGTCTGGCTGGCTATGCGATTGGCAGCTTGACGACCAGATACTACATCGTCCGGTATCAGCTGGACAGTGACATATAATACGAGTTCAATGCAGGGACCACAAACATGAAGAGGTTTGTTTTCAGACTGTTCCGTACTTTGGATTGAGATCTATATTAGAAATAGTGTGCCGTGATTTGTTGTGAAATGTCATTAACGCACTTTTCGAGTGTCTGCTCTAACAGTTGATAATTATTTTCGCGCCACTTTATTAAGGTCTGTTTATCGCTGACGCACTCAAAATAATGACTTGGACTACATTCATCTGAGTCTTGGGTTGACCAGAGGGTGGTACGAAAAGTCAAAGACAACTCAAAAGGGCCCCATATATCGTTGTATCCAACCAAGCTACACTCAGAAGGCTCAATAGCAATGATCACATCACTGTCACCATATTTTGCAGAAGAAAGGTCATCTGGCCTGGGATCAACCGCTAAATTTAACTTTTTGTTTTCCGTTGCAACAACCTTATCAAAAACCGCAGTAACAATTTTATACCTGAGCCCTGAATTACTTATGAGTTGTTCAATGCCCTCGGGGGCAACACTTGTATTCACGACAGAGTCTGCGGTGTACGCACCCGCCACTGTTCCAACGACCGCACCGGTGCCAGCAAAGACTGCAAGAAGAGGAGGATATAAACAAAGATAGTAAGCTGTCCGAACACACCCCAAAACACCATATCCTGCGCCTTTGAAGAAACCTTTGATTGCTCCTCCAGAGAGGTCCTTGTCTACTATCGTCAAGTGAATAAAAGGAGCACTGTAGCGGGAAAGACAACACCAGACTCAAAGTCAGGTTCTGCGTCTTTACCGCAGGGTGTGTGAGATTTAGGTGCACAAGCCGTCACCAGCGCAAGTACCCACATAAGTAAACTGATTTGCGATCTGAATTTCAGCATCACAACCTCCCTACTAATGACCACCCGTACTTAGCCAGATTCCGACATAAACAAGTATGTTCCAGATTATAAGAACTGCACCAGTTTGAACCTCAAGATCCCTTGACGCGTTGTCAAGGTTCAGTAACGGGCCAAGATAATGGACCAGGAAGCCCCCTTCGTACCCCTCGCTCCCCCCGGCCTTCCAGAGTTTCTTCTCAAACGGCGTTAAAGGACAGGTCCAACTGAAGAGGTTGACCGCAACCGCCCAGATCAATATCGGAAGATGGATCCACATCCATGACAGGTGAATCAACAGGCCGAAGCCTCCGAACAAGGCAACCAGTGAAAACAGGATGTGAAGCAACAGAACAAGTTGCGCTGCCGCTCTGTAGAAAGCCTTCATTTTGTGCTCCAAGCTAATGAATCAGGCAACCTTTTTTGTCTTGCCCGGTGGATCGAAATATGAGGGAACTCTTCGCTGATGTTTTTTGTTTCGCGAATAATGAGCGGCCAGCTCCATAAATATTCCGACACCTTCATCGAGATTGGTCTGGGTGCCGTCGAAATAGAAATTGCGAATCGGTATCCCATCCAGATCCCGTGATACTTGCGGATAGATCGATTCGCAGATAATGCCGTTCATGCAGGAGAAGGGACAGATATCGACCATTCCGTCCGCACCCTTTTTATGCAACCAGAACGCTTTGCCCAGATTGAGAATCATCTCCCCCATGCCGGCATGCGGATCAAGGTAGCGAGCGCCATGATCAACTAGCTCCTTAACCTGGGGAGGCTCCTCCCAGCCGATGAGGGCTTCAGCAAAGAGTGCCGTCAGTTCATGCTCATTACGGTACTGAATCCGGTTGGACAGCCATAAACCGAGCATTCTCATGGAACGTGGGTTTTCAAATGAACGAATCTCTTCCATCTCCCAATAATTAGAATAGTAGACCCACTCACCCATATCAGTAACCCAGGCTTCGCCACCATGAGCTTCAATCTTCCGGGCTAGATCATCATTGGAAAAGGTGTTGAGCCGACAGAATATTTCACCGGCAACGCCGATCAACAAGCGGTCGCTCCGGTAGTCGGCTGCAACTTTTTCAAACCGCTCTCGACATCGTAACAAACATTCTTTCAGATCGGTAAATTTGGCTTTGCCCCGGTGTTCCGAACGAGCAAGTGTGTCACTTGCATCATCAATACATTGCTCATAGACAGCGTCGGTTTCACCTTTACAGCACTCGTAAGGGCGGGTGCGAAGCAATATCTTTCTCAACAGATCTCCGGCGACAATTGCCCACCAGACATAATGCATCATCTCCGTCCCATCCTTTCCAAGATCCCGGTAACCATTCTCACAACTCGGTGAAATGATTTGGATATCATCGAGCCCGGTGGCAGACAGGACTTTGCTAATCAGCTGACTGTACTGGCCAAAGCGGCAGGGACCCGCGGTCTTCGGCAGGAAGAATGCTGTCTTCTTCGGGTCAAAATCGGGCTCCTCGGTCACCTTGAGAAAGTCACCAAGAGTCACCATATGCGGATAGCATTCATCTCCGGTACAGTGCCGTGCCGCCAGTTCCCGGGTGCGGGCGTCGCTTGTCGGGCTCGGCCTTGCATCAACTCCGAGAGAGCGCATGGCGCCGCAGAAAATACGTACCGTTCCTGAACACATTTGAGGGACATAAAGGGTTCGACCTGCCAGCAGGTTCTGTTCAGTATTTACCATCATCGCAATAATCCTTTACTGTCAAGATAGGCTTCGCAACGGGTCATCATTCCGGCATCGTTGCTGTGCCCATCAAACTGCAGGGTCAGAAACGGTTTAGCTGCGCCATAGGTGGCAAATGACTTAATGAATGAATCAGGACCACACATGAAATTGGTCAGATATATCATGTGCATGTGTGGTTGTTTACTCGACCAGAGGGCAGTGCGAAGAATTTTGCGCCCGTAATTCCAATACATGTTCCAGTTCAAGCCATTGAGGTCCTCACTATCGGAGGGAATGAAATCAAGTGGAATGACATTGGTTCCATATTGCTGTCTCAACTTGGCAGCCAGGTTCAGGTTGAGGCCGGGATCATAAATATTGTATGGCCGGCCGACCAGAATGATGCTGCTTTCACCAGCCTTTTCAAGCGCAGCCAGGGCTTTCTGGCCAGCAGTAATGAGCGTTTCATGAAAAGCCTTCTGGGCAGCAAAACCAAGGGAGACCGCCAGTCGATGATGTCGATGGTCAACATATTGCTTCCCTAACTGATTCCAGAGCTGTCCTTCAACAAACTTTTCACCATGGCGGAAATGCACAAGCGGCATCAGAAGCTTTTCGGCCAGCCCATTTACGGCAGGGCTATGCTTGAGCAAAAAGGGAAGTGCCTGACCGAAGGGGCAAACATGGGACTGCACACTTTGATCATCGGTTTCGTCGTTGATATGTGCAGGAATGATGGCATGCTCGATCTCTATTCCGGCTAACTCACGCAGATGGCCATGAGCGACCTGGATCGGGAAGCAGGGTTCGGCGACCGTGTCTTCAATGCCGGCATTGGCAATTGACTTGTTTGTCGAACCGGTAACTTCGACCGTTCCGCCCATTGCTTCAAGGTAGGTCCGCCAGAACGGATGGCGATGGTAATAGTACATGGCCCGGAGCATCCCGTAACGGGGGCGCTCATCTTTTTTCTTACACCAGGCAAGGGCCTTCTCGGCCATACGTTTCAGATCCAGGTCATGTTCCCCATCGGCAAAAGCTGAAAGCCAGTTCTTTTCAAGTTCCTGTTGCCGCAATGCGAACAGATCATCAATGACCGGTTTCTTTTCTGTTTTGGCCTGTTTGCGGAATCGCTCGGAACATTTATCTCCCCAATAGGTTTTTTCACCCTCGACATTGAATTCCTGAATATCACAATGATTCGAGCAGGCCTTGCAGGTAAAATTTCGGATCGAATAATTGACCGCCTCGATATCAAAGCCGCGAAAATGGCTCTGTGTACTAGCGTTGTGCATTTTATCCCGGGCCATCAGGGCAACGCCGTAGGCGCCCATGACACCGTTGTGTGGCGGTACGATAATCGTTTTATTCAAAACCAAAGAAAATGCTGCGGCAACGGCGCGGTTGTAGGCGGTCCCCCCTTGGAAAAAGACAACATCGCCGACACTCCTGCCACGAACAACCCGGTTGAGATAGTTCTGGACAACCGAGTAAGCTAACCCGGCAATAACATCATCCTGCTTCGCTCCATTGCGCAGAAAAGAGGTCACATCCATTTCCATGTAAACCGTGCATCGCTCACCGAGACGAATCGGAGACCTGGACTGTAAAGCCCTGTCGGCAAATTCATTAATGATGCGTATGTCGAGTTTTTCAGCCTGTTCCTCAAGAAATGATCCAGTCCCGGCCGCGCAGGCTTCATTCATGGTGAAATCAACCACAATACCGTCATCCAGGTTGATGAATTTTGAATCCTGCCCGCCGATTTCAAAGATCGAATCGACCGGACGGCCCAGGTATTTTTGAGCGACAAGGGAGGCACCGGTCTTGTGAGCTGTAATTTCATCATTAACGGTATCTGCCCCGACCAGTTCGCCGATCAGTTCCCTCCCGGAGCCCGTCGTTCCGACACCACAAATTTGAATCCGCTCGCCAAGCAGACGCTCAATCTCCTTCAGACCCTGGTTGACAGCCTCTACTGGCCGGCCCTGGGTTTGGAGGTAGCTTTCATGAACAATCTCACAATTCTCATCGATCAAAACAAGGTTGGTCGAGACCGAACCGACATCAAGACCGAGATACGTTTGAACAGGCCCTTCGCAATCAGCCGGCACTCTCCTTGATCTTTCGCGTGAAGTCTCTTCAGAAAGGAATCTGACCTTGTCAAGATTCAGAGCTGGCCAGGAGGGAAAAACCTTTTCGACTACAGCTTGTGACCAATCCGGAAGAGCCGTTTCTCTTTTATTTCCACCGGCAATCTTTTCCAGCAGCGCCGATCCTAGAGCACCGTAAAAAGCCGGTGATTCAGGAACAAAAAGCTTGCCGTTTTCAGCTCCGAACACTTGCCGAACGGCATCGAAGACTCCATTATTGTTGGCCACGCCACCGACAAAGGCGGTCCGCCCTTCCAGTTCACGACCCTTGGCAACATTCCCCTTGAAATTGTGCGCCACTGCCTCGCAAAGCCCTTTAAGGATTTGTGGCGGTGTTGCACCCTTCTGCTGAGCATGGATCATGTCGGATTTGGCAAAGACCGAGCAGCGTCCAGCAATTTTTGCCCCGTGGTCAGTTTCGGATACAATCTTACCGATTTCCTCGACCTGGTAGCAGAGCCGGGAAGACTGCTGGTCCATAAATGAGCCGGTGCCAGCCGCACAGTCACCATTGGTATCGTAATCGACGATACCGACACGCATACTGTCAGGGTCTTTCTGTAATTTAAGAAACTTAGAGTTTTCACCCCCCATCTCCAGAATTGATTCAACATCAGGATGCAGAAGACTGACACCTGTAGCGATCGCTTTGAAATCACTGTAGTGGGTTAGGCCAAGAAGTTCTGCTGGCAGTTTGGCACCAGAACCGGTCAGAGCAACTGACGTAATACTCTCTTCAGGGAAAAAGGAAGCTATTTCCGCAATCAGATACTTTGCAGCTTCAACAGGATTGCCGTTTATGCGGTGATATGGTGACAGGAAAAAATAGAAATCCTTGAGCGGCCCGTTGAGTTTTCCGGACATTTCAAGTTCGGTCAGGACATTTCGATCCCTGACATTTTTGGCTAGATAAGGGTCAACAACAACTGCTGCACCTTTCAGACTGACTGTGCCGATATCGCAACCGAGATAGACGCTCATAGCCACCTCCGTGTACTTGTTTCCCTCTATTAATGGCAATTGCCATGCCAGATTAGAATAAAATAGAAAAACATCGCTAAATCAGACAATTACATTGTTTGTTCGTTTTTTCTTATGTCTTAGCTTCTATTCGTTTACAGACAAAAAGGGATGGTCGGCATACAAAAAATGCACAGAACAACTTATAGGAACTCACCGACAAGTGGGTCATCGCATACATCTAAGAGTGACCTTACGAGTCGCTTGATAATCTGACACAGAAAGAATATTTAGCCGTTAGCCAATAGTCGTAGTTGTCTCATTTCGGGTGACACTGAAGTGGGGAGGTATACAGAATAGTTACAACTTCAAAGCCAAAGGAGGTAATTGTTAAAAGAGCATGTAACATAGATTTGTGTAAATTTTCATAGCAGGTTACGAACCCCAACAAGAGGAGGAACTTTTCCCATAAGTCACGACTGACGAGAAGAAAATCGGCTTATTATTGATAGAGACATTTAGGAAGCTGATTAATCCATAAAATCAAGGCCACCGGACCAACGTC
>PVMK01127476.1_pt1 | contig 12784 bp, 14 predicted proteins | sample 1853481 | NCBI WGS metagenome assembly PVMK01 (sample SAMN08533507, study PRJNA380276) | Marine sediment metagenome, whole genome shotgun sequencing project.
TTGAGATACTCGATACTGCCGCATCCTTCACCTCGGTGACGGATCGCCTGGTCAAAAAAGTGCCCATTTTACGCGGCAAGACAGTCGCAAATTTATTTTTCGAAGCCAGCACTCGAACCCGTTCAACCTTTGAACTCGCTGAGCAGAGACTTTCAGCCGATATTCTAAGCCTCAACCTCGATACCTCGGCAACCGCCAAGGGCGAGTCGCTACTCGACACCATCCGCAATCTCGAGGCAATGCAGATCGATATGTTCGTGATTCGCCACAAAGACAGTGGCAGCGCGCATTTTTTCGCTCAACACGTTCGCCCGGGTGTTAGTGTCCTCAACGCCGGCGACGGCCAGCATGAGCATCCGACCCAGGCAATGCTGGATATGTACACGATACGCCACCACAAGCAGGATTTTAGCAAACTGCGTGTCGCCATCGTCGGCGACATTATGCATTCGCGGGTCGCCCGTTCGCAGATCCACGCGCTCAACCTGCTGAATACCGCAGAGGTGCGTGTGATTGCCCCCAAAACCCTGCTACCGGTCGAAACCGAATCACTCGGGGTTCAATTGTACGACGATCTTGAACAGGGTCTGCAGGATGTCGATGTTGTCATTATGTTGCGCCTGCAAAAAGAACGCATGCGCGGCGCGCTGCTGCCAAGTGAAAAAGAATATTTCAATCAGTTCGGGCTGACCCAGGAACGCCTGAGCAGGGCCAAACCCGATGCCATCGTCATGCATCCCGGACCTGCTAATCGTGGTGTCGAAATCGAATCCAGCGTTATGGACGGCAGTCAGTCGGTTATCCTGCAGCAGGTTGGATTCGGTATATCGGTGCGTATGGCGGTGATGTCCATGATAGTTGGCCAGTCAGGCCGGATCGCCGGCGAATGACCATTCACATTAAAAACGGCACCCTCATAGACCCGCTTGGCCTGCGGGAGTCGAAAAGCGACGTTTACATCGAAGGTAACCTGGTGGTCGGTGTTGGGCACAAGCCGTCAGGGATTCAAAGCCAGCCAAACAATCGACGCGAGTGGCCACTGGATAATGCCGGGACTGGTAGACAGCCAGGCACGGCTGCGCGAACCGGGACATACTCATAAGGCCAATATCGCCTCGGAAACCGATGCAGCGGTACGAAATGGAATCACGAGCCTGTGTATCCCCCCGGATACGCTACCGGTTATAGACAATTCAGCGGTGGTCGATTTAATCCATCACCAAAATGCAAAGGCTGGAAATCAATGCCATATTTATACCATCGGGGCCCTGTCGCGAGCGCTCGAGGGCGGGGAGCTTTGCAATATGGCGAGTCTCAAGGCCAGCGGTTGTATTGCTTTCAGTAATGCGGGACGCCCCTTCGTGAATAACCTGGTCCAACGCCGTGCGATGGATTATGCCGCCGGGCAAAAGATGCTGGTCATTATTCAACCCAGGGATAACGAACTCTACGCTGACGGCTGCGCACATGAAAGCGCCGTTTCCACGCGCCTCGGCCTACCCGCGATCCCGGAAGCCGCCGAAACCGCAGCACTGGCAAAAGACATCGAACTGGTTGCCCAAACCGGGGCCCGCACCCATTTTGGCCAGTTATCCTGTGCACGGTCAGTCGACATGATTAGACAGGCAAAATCAGCTGGATTACCGATAACGGCCGACTGTGCCATGCATCAGCTTTTTCTCACCGATCACGACATCGGTGAGTTCGATACGAATAAACTAACCATTCCACCCCTTCGCAGTCAATACGACAGGCGGGCGCTACGCGAGGGAGTTGCCGATGGCACCATCGACAGTATATGCTCGGACCACCAACCGCACGAAACCGATGCCAAATTACGCCCCTTCCCGTCGGCAGAACCCGGCATTAGCGCGCTCGACACCCTGTTACCGCTGGCATTGAGACTGGTCGAGGAAAAATTGCTTTCACTGCCCGAGGTAATCGCCAGGCTCAGTATCAACCCGGCTCGTATCCTCGGTCTTCCCGCCGGTCAAATTGCGGCCGGTGAATTAGCTGATGTTATTATTGTGGACCCGGACAGTCACTGGCTATGCAGCGGCAAGGACTTTGCTTCCAGGGGTAAAAATACCGCCTTCGAAGGCTGGGATTTCAATGGTCGCGTGGTGAGAACCCTGGTCGCGGGACAGGTGGTTTATGAAGGAACCTCTGATTGAGTTATATTCGACCTCGAATAACCATGGGGTTTATTCGTTTTCCCAGGAAGTCAAAATCTACATTTCTTCCGATGGCAAGGTCAGGTCATCGAGATCGCCCTGCTTATTCAGATCGTGGCGAGTATCCTTCTTTTTATCATCACCGAAATTAAGCCTCCATTCGAGATTAGTGCTGGAATCAGCGTAGGCGAGCGCGCTTTTGATCGAGATCTGGTCCGCCTTGTACAAATCATAAAGCGATTGATCGAATGTCTGCATACCCGTGGTCTCTCCTTTTTCCATGATTTCTTTAATGGCGCTAAAATTACCAGCGCGCAATAATTCACTGATATAAGGTGTGTTCAGCAATATCTCTACCGCACAGGCAAGTTTGCCTTTCATGCCCGGAACAAGTCGTTGAGAGATAACCGCTTTCAGGTTCAACGACAAATCCATCAAAAGTTGATTACGCATGTCGGTTGGAAACATATTCATGATCCGATCCATGGCCTGGTTTGCATTCACCGCATGCAGGGTAGTCATACACAAATGGCCTGTGTCCGCAAAGGTGATCGCCGCCTTCATGGTTTTGGAATCGCGCGCCTCGCCGATCATGATTACCTCCGGTGCTTCGCGCAGCGCCTCGCGCAAGGCGTTTTCATAGCTGTGCGTATCGATGCCGACCTCACGCTGTGAGACAATCGATTTGTCGTGGCGAAAGATAAATTCAATTGGGTCTTCAATGGTCAGAATATGCCCGCCTTCAAATTTGTTTCGATAATCGATCATCGACGCCAGGGTTGTCGATTTACCGGATCCGGTCGATCCTACTACGAGCACCATGCCGGTTTTATTCATTACTATATTTTTTAGCACCTGCGGCAATCCCAGTTCATCAATAGTTGGAATATCCCATTTGATGTAGCGGATAACCATCGACACTTCGGAACGCTGGATATAAATATTTACACGGAAACGACCGACACCTGCAAGTGTAAACCCAAGATTCATTTCACGATTGATCTCGAAATCCCGAACCTGTTCATCGTTAAGCAAGCTGTAGGCAAGTTGCTTGATTTGCCCGGATTCAAAAGCTTTCTTCGATATCGCCGAGGTGCTGCCCTGGACTTTCATATTGGGTGGAGCCGCGGTAACGAAGAACAGGTCGGAGGCCTGCTTATCGACCATCGCCTTAAGGTAGGGCTCGAGTAATTTGGTGGATTGCTGCCGGCTCATTTTAGATCATTCCATCTTCCTGTTCTTCCTGGGAGTCTTCCAGTTCGAAATCTCGATTGTCGTCCATCAGACCAGAATTTTTCGCGGTTTCACTTTCCAGTTTAATGCGCAGCCGGATATCGTTAACCGAGTCAGCGTTTCGAAGGGCGTCTTCAAACGTAATCTTTCGTGCGTCGAAGAGATCATACAAAGCCTGGTCGAAGGTCTGCATGCCGGCTTCGTTGGACTTCGCGATCAATGTTTTCATTTCATGCACGTCACCCTTGAATATCAGGTCGGCCATCAGCGGTGTATTAAGCATTACTTCGATCGCCGGGATACGACCGGCGCCATTTATTTTTGGGATCAACCGCTGCGAGATCAAACCTTTCAAATTCAGCGATAAATCCATCAATAGTTGCGAGCGGCGTTCGTCCGGGAAAAAATTGATGATCCGGTCCAACGCCTGGTTGGTGCTATTGGCGTGCAGGGTTGATAAACAGAGGTGGCCCGTCTCGGCGAATGCGATCGCATGCTCCATTGTTTCGCGATCTCGAATCTCACCAATCAATATTACATCCGGCGCCTGGCGCAGGGTGTTTTTAAGGGCAATTTCGTAGGATTCGGTATCGACCCCGACCTCGCGCTGGGTCACCAGGCAGTTACCATGATCGTGTACGAATTCAACAGGATCCTCGATCGTGATAATATGTCCGTAGCTATGCTGATTTCGGTAACCAACCATCGACGCCAGCGAAGTTGATTTACCAGAGCCGGTACCGCCGACAAAAATGACCAGCCCTCGTTTTGTCATGGCGATATCGCGTAATATCTCCGGCAGATTCAGATCCTCGAAATTCGGAATTTCGGAATTGATAATACGCAGGACCATACCGGTACTACCGCGCTGCACAAAAGCATTCACACGAAATCTCGCGACCCCGGTTAATGCGATTGCAAAGTTACATTCCTGCTTTTCTTCAAACTCCGACACCTGCTTATCGTTCATGATTGAACGCGTGAGCATCTGGGTATGATTGGGCGACAGATTTTGTTTCGAAACCGGCTTTACTTTGCCGTCGATTTTCATCGCCGGCGGTGACCCCGTGGTTATAAACAGATCCGAACCATCATTGCTGACCATCATGCGCAGCAAATCATGCATGAAGCTTATCGCCTTGTTACGATCCATTGCCTGTCCTCGACATAATTTTTTACTAACCCTTTATAGTGAGTCTGGATTGGCGGCCTTTTTCTTCGCCTCTTCTTTTGCTACGAGACCCTGGGCCAATAGTCCTTTCAAATTTTGATCCAGGGTTATCATGCCGACATTCTGGCCGGTTTGAATAGCCGAATACATTTGCGCTATCTTGTCCTCACGGATAAGGTTTCGAATCGCCGGAGTACCGATCATGATCTCGTGGGCAGCTATTCGACCACCGCCAATTTTTTTCAACAGCGTCTGCGATATAACCGCTTTTAGAGACTCCGATAACATCGACCTCACCATTGATTTCTCCGCCGCTGGAAAAACATCGACAATCCGGTCGATAGTCTTGGCAGCCGAACTGGTATGTAGCGTCCCAAATACCAGGTGACCTGTCTCTGCCGCTGACAGGGCCAGGCGAATAGTTTCGAGATCGCGCATCTCGCCGACCAGTATCGTGTCTGGATCTTCACGCAGGGCCGAGCGCAATGCTTCGCTGAATCCCAGTGTATCGCGATGCACTTCACGCTGATTCACCAGGCATTTCTTGCTTTCATGCACAAATTCGATCGGGTCTTCTACGGTTAGAATATGTCCATACTCGGTTTCATTTTTATAATTAACCATGCCCGCCAGGGTAGTCGACTTACCGGACCCGGTTGGACCTGTAACCAGTACGATACCACGCGGGTACTCGGAAATTTCCTCAAATATTTTCGGCGCACCAAGCTCATCCAGACTTAAAATCTTTGATGGAATGGTACGAAATACACCTCCCGCACCACGGTTGTGATTGAAGGCGTTGACACGGAATCGAGCTAGTCCTGGAATTTCGAAAGAAAAATCGGTTTCCAGGAACTCTTCGAAATCCTTACGTTGTTTATCACTCATGATGTCATAGATCATGTCGTGCACCTGTTTGTGGTCCATTTCAGGTACGTTGATTCTACGAATATCACCATCCACGCGGATCATCGGTGGCAGGCCTGCTGAAAGATGCAAATCGGAAGCGCCCTGCTTGACTCCAAATGCTAACAATTGAGCTATATCCATGAACGATCCTTAAAATATCAAATAACTTTCAAACATTGCCTGGCAATGGCTGGCTATTTCGACAACAGCTTTTTATAGTTACGACCGGTTGCCAAAACAGCTTATAATTGGACTGAAGAACATGTCATCACTAACTGATTAATCAGCATTTTTTCAGTAAATAACGCTAATCCAATAGAATGACTATAGCAAAACATATGAATAACATTGAAAAAAATCTAGCTGGCGTCCATGCGCAAATTGAGCAGGCCGCTATTGACTACAATCGCCCGGCCGGAGATATCACTTTGCTCGCCGTCAGCAAAAAAAAACCAGCCGCTGATATTCGCCTCGCCTACCAGTCCGGGCAAAGGGATTTTGGTGAAAATTATCTGCAGGAGGCCCAGTCAAAGATGGCCGAACTGGCCGATCTTGACATCGTATGGCACTTCATCGGCCCAATCCAGTCCAATAAAACAAAAGCTCTGGCGACCGCCTTCGACTGGGTGCATTGTGTCGATCGTCTCAAGATCGCACAACGTCTTAACGATCAAAGACCAGGGTCAATGCCGCCACTCAATATCTGCATTCAGGTGAATGTTGATCTCGAGACTAGCAAGTCTGGCATTGCCGCTTCCGAGGTTATTAGTCTTGCCGAAAGCATGCGTACCATGCCAAACATCAAACTTCGGGGCCTGATGACAATTCCGGCCCAGAGGGTAGATTTCGAATCCCAGTGCAAACCTTTTAAATTACTGGCTGGACTGCTAGAGGATCTGCGACAGCAGGATTTCGATTGTGATACCCTTTCGATGGGAATGAGCCATGACATGCAGGCCGCTATTGCCGAGGGCTCGACTCTGCTTAGAATAGGCACGGCAATTTTTGGGGAACGAATTTGAGCCGGCAAAAATTCGCTAAAGAAACCGGGAAAACAATAGCCACAGGCAACCACTTATAGAGTCAGACATGGGATCTAATTACCTAACTTCTCCACTAGTATTAATCATTAATACAATATTCGATTTGTATGTATTGCTGGTATTGCTTCGCTTTATGCTGCAAATGCTGCGTGCCGATTTCTACAATCCAGTCTCGCAATTTATAGTGCGGCTAACCTCTCCTCCGCTTAAAATTTTACGTCGTTTTATTCCCAGCCTTGCAGGGCAGGACAGTTCGGCAATCCTGTTATGCCTGGCAATTATTTACGCCAAGTTCATGCTGTTAAGGTTGCTCGGTACTGGTGCCATCCATATCGGCGGTAGGCTGGCAGCGATTGACGGTGTTGGTTACCTGGGTTTGTTGATCTACGGATTTGCAGACCTGGCATCGCTATTCCTTACCGTGTTCCTGATCGCCATTATTATTCAGGTCATCATGAGCTGGATTAGTCCCGGTGCCTACAATCCGGTGATTGGTCTGGTAAACACATTTGCCGCGCCGGCTCTTCGTCCAGTCAGAAAAATAGTGCCTGCGATAGGAGGTCTTGACCTGTCCCCGTTAATTGCCACTTTAATGATTTTCGTGGCGAAGATGTTGATTATCCCCCCGATTATTTATTTAGGAAGTCAGTTCTAATTTGGAGCTATCTCTTCTGCCTTGTGGCGGGCCTGGATAAAAGCGGCGTGGGAAACGTATAGCAAATCCGCAACCTGGCGCATCAGGTATTCCTCATAATGATCCTTGACACCATCGGCGTAAACCAGTTGCCACATCATCTCGATCACGCGTATTTTAGTGTCCTGATCGAAGTTCTCGTTTAACAAGCGTGTGATATGCTGCAGCGATACCAACGCATCTGCCTTATCACGTGCTTGCTGCATTAACTCGTCGAGTTCCCAGTCTTGCAGGGAAAACTGTTGTTGCAATAGATGGCGCATTCTCTCCAGTTCGACTTCCTGTTCGCGAAAATCGGCCCGGCAAATTTCGATTAGCAAGGTGGCGGTTGCTAGCCGCAATGCATGCTCGAGATCAAACTCTGGCGCCTGTGCACGACCGGACTGAAAAATTTGAATTAATATAGATCTCATCGCAAACCTCGGTGTTGGACTCTATGAAAATGAAAACAGCGAAAAGTTCAACCCTGTCACTGGATGGCCCGATAAACTGCCAATATAATTCATAGATTTTATTGATTACTGTTTAATTATTAATTGCTTTTATTTAACGACTTGGGCAAAATAAACCGGACCTGTATGTATATAAAGCCATGACCTTAACCGAACTCAAATACATCGTTGCTGTCTCTCAAAAAAACCATTTTGGTAAAGCGGCGCAAGCCTGTTTCGTCAGCCAGCCCACGCTCAGTATTGCCATTAAAAAACTTGAGGAAGAACTCGGCGTTCGTCTATTTGAGCGCAGTTCAAAAAATGAGATTCGAATTACAGACATCGGTCAACAGATAATCGATCAGGCCTATGTCGTACTTCAGCAGTCGCAAATTCTAGGTGAAATTGCGCAACAGGGCAAAGACCCGCTTTCCGGTCAGTTCAGACTCGGGGTTATTTATACCATTGGCCCTTACCTGCTGCCTAATTTAATTCCAAAATTAAGCGAAAATGCACCCAATTTAAGATTGATCATCGAAGAAAATTTTACTGCCAACCTGTTTCAATCGCTAAAACAGGGGACCCTCGATGCAATTATCATTTCTTATCCTTTCGAAGAACCAGGTATTGAAACAGAACCATTGTACCAGGAACCTTTTATTGTAGCCTTGCCCAAAAATCATGACTGGCAAGACCGCGATGCGATTCCAACCGAGGATTTGGCTTCACAGGATTTGATGTTACTGGGATCGGGTCACTGTTTTAGGGACCAGGTCGTCGAGGCCTGCCCGAACTGCATGTCCGGTAATAGTGAATTAACCCGTACTTTCGAAGGCAGTTCGCTGGAAACAATCCGTCACATGGTCGCCGCGGGGACCGGAATTACGGTCCTGCCCCGAACCAGCATCGTCAACAGCCGGCAAAACGATGCGATGATCGATATCAAGCCGTTCGAGTCGCCTTCGCCCAGCCGCACCGTGGCAATCGCCTGGCGTAAACATTATCCTCGAAAAGAAGCGATAGTCACAATTCGAGAGGCGATACAGACGAGTCCATTGGATGGCGTCGATATAATTCATTAGCGATGATACGATTGTGCCCGAACAAGATCAGGAATTAATCCGTGCGAAGCTGAATTCCGAAACCGCGAAACTAGGCTGGAAAGAACTGCAACGCTTTTTTGCCGGCGGCAAATTGCTTTATGTCAATTCAGGCCTGGACCTGATCAATGTTGCCCTCGCAATCCAGCAAAACGACCAGGTAAAAGTCCGGCAATGGATGGAGCAGACGCAGTTGACCGGGGTTAGCGACCTCCAGGCAAAGGACTGGTTTGTCACCGACAGCCTGCTCTGGACCGTGGTAGTCAAACCCTGGATACTGGTGCAACTGCCCGCAACGAATGCTCATAAGAGGGTGTCGTAACAGAGACTGGAACAGGGTCTTAATTCTGTTGTAAAATTACTACCTGAATTGATAAGGTTTATTGTTTATGTCCAGAGTCACCGTTTACAGTACCGCTAATTGCCCGGTTTGTGTAAAAGCGAAAAGCATGCTGAGTAAGTGGAACATCGATTTTATCGAAACGCGTATCGATACGGATAATGCCGCGCTAAAGGAGTTTGGCGAGGTAACCCGGGGAGCCAGGACGGTTCCGCAGATACTAATTGATGGTAAACTGATAGGCGGGTTTTCCGAATTAACTGAATTACACATGGACGGCGATCTGGATGAACTCATGAATCCAGAATCGTAACAACGAGTATGCCAAGACCAAAAAAACACATCTTTCGTATCCAGTTTCACAATAACAACCGTATTTACGAACTGTACGCACACCAGGTAAGCCAGTCGGAAATGATGGGGTTTATCGAAATCGGCCAAATTATTTTCGGTGAACATACGAAAATACTAATCGATCCGGCTGAGGAAAAATTAAAACTCGAGTTTGAGGGTGTAAAACACACCTATATCCCGCATCACTCGATTATTCGCATCGACGAAGTCGAAGCCAGTGGAAAAAATCGAATTCTTGACGCCGAGGGCTCAACGGTTACGAGTTTTCCCGGTTCAACTATCATGCCGCTAAAGAGCTGAGGCTTATGGAGCCTCTGATTAATTCTGAGTGATTCGGGTTGTGATTCAAAATGATCAAGTTCAAGGCGTGAAGCGCAAGTAATAGCAGGGCTATTGCTAAGTTTCACAACGCAGAAATTGGTTATTTTGGGCACAACGCGTTCATTCACGAATTGATCAGAGGCTCCTTAATAGCACTGCTTTCGCCAGGCGATAAACTGCCCGGCAGGAATCAAATCGATGCGCATTTCCGTCATCATCCCCAGCTATAACAGGATTCATACATTGACCCGGGCGATCGATTCGGTCACTGGACCAGGACAGCAAGGTTGATGAAATAATTGTTGTAGATGATGGCTCTATCGACAACACCTCTATCCATATCTCGCGGACCTATGCGGATGTTAAACTCATCCGGCAATCTAACCAGGGGGTTAGCGCCGCCAGAAATGCGGGCATTAAACAGGCAAGTTACGAATGGATCGCATTACTCGATTCGGATGATAGCTGGATGCCGGACAAGATTTATTCGATTCGGCAGGCACAACAAGCGCAACCCGAATACCTGTTGTTCCATTCGGATGAAATCTGGATAAGGCATGGTGTAAGGGTAAACCCGATGAATAAACACCAAAAATCAGGCGGCTGGATTTTTCAGCAATGCCTGCCCTTATGCGTCATATCTCCCTCGGCCGCAGTAATCCATCGATCATTGCTGCAATCGGTCGCCTGCTTCGATGAAACCCTGCCCGCCTGCGAGGATTATGACCTTTGGCTTAAGATCTGCCACCAGTTTCCAGTTTCCTATATAGATAGGCCACTAATCACAAAATATGGGGGGCACGGTGATCAATTGTCGGGGCAGTTCTGGGGAATGGATCGCTTCCGCATTCGTTCATTACATCGACTCATACAACAGCAAGGATTAAACAAAGAACAACTTGTAGCCGCCAGTTCGATGCTGACTATTAAACTGGAGATTTTATTAAAAGGGGCGATGAAGCATAAAAATACCGAAGTCATCGCTGAATTCACGCCAATATTGGAACAGGTTCAGAGATCAATAGTCCCTCAGGGTTCGGCCACATGTTAATCTGGGTAACAGCATTGCATTGTGAAGCCAAACCGATTATCGATCATTATCGATTGATAAAATCACGGTCGCACCACGCTTTTGACATTTATAAGAAGGACCAGGTTGAATGCATCGTCAGCGGTATCGGCAGCTTGGCCTGCGCGGCCGCAACAGCCTGGATAGCCGCACTCAACCACGAGGTTCGATCTATCACCTGGATCAATGTTGGTACTGCTGGTTCCGCTAGCCACGATATCGGTACCGCCTTATTAATTAACAGGATATCCGACGAATCCAGCCAGCAATTTTACCCTGCGCCATTGCTCAGTTCCAGATTCGAAACCGCTCACTGCCGAACCAGAAACGAACCCAGCACCGATTATCATCCACAGCAACTTTACGATATGGAAGCGAGCGCGTTTTATCAAACCGCTACCCGGTTTAGTTGTGCTGAACTGGTCCAGTGCGTGAAAATAGTGAGCGACAATCCCGCGCATCAGACGGGCAGAAACAAGGCTCGTATTAGTGAATTGATCCATCAGCACATGGATCAACTGGCCCGGCTGGCGCTGGACCTGCAAGCGATGAACGCAAATGACTAAACAGAAATTAGCACTGGTTACGGGAGCGAGTTCAGGCATCGGCCTCGCCACTGTCGACTATTACTAGAAAACGATTTTCACGTCTGTGGCGTCAGCCGCAGAGGAAATTCACCGGGTGTCAGGCCGGATCATTATACTGGTATTTCTGTTGATCTGGGCAACCTGGAGAAATCTGATAAGGAAATCCGATCATTACTGGATAAGCACGATTTTGACTGCTTCATCCATGCGGCTGGATATGGAAGTTTTGGCTCCATCGAGCAATTTTCAGTATCGCAAATTGACCAGGCAATTCGGGTAAACCTGACCAGCGCATTAGTCCTCAGCCGTTTACTGGTTCCGATTTTCAGGCGTAAAAAGCAAGGCCACATGATTTTTATGGGGTCTGAGTCAGCTCTGAATGCAGGCAGAAAGGGCGTGCTTTATAGCGCTGCCAAGTTCGGGCTGCGCGGCCTGTGCCAGGCATTACGAGAAGACTGTGCCGCGGATGGCATTAAGGTATGCCTGATTAACCTGGTATGGTACGAAGCGCGTTTTTCGATGAACTGGCCTTTACCCCGGCCGCAAAACCAGAAAACGCGATTGAGGTAGTTGACGTCGCAAAGGTAATTTTGCAGGTGTTAGCAAAGCAGCCTGATATCGTATTTGACGAAATAAATCTGTCACCAAGGGTTAAGTCGATTGATTTCTCAGGCCATGCAGGCAAGCCTGAGAATTAAATTGCTAAGGGTGATGTAAAAAGCTAGCGATTCTCTTCCTTTTTTGCTGCCTTCTTTTTCCTCGCTCCGGACTTCTTTATCTCAAGCGTCTGTATTTCTACCGGTTTTCCAACATAATAACCCTGGATGTAATCTATACTGGCTTCACGCAGTTTACCGAACATCGTGTCTGATTCGACGAACTCGGCAATCACCTTCATGTCCAGGCAATGGCCGACTTCAGCCATTGAGCGCACAAATACGAAGCTTTTCTCATCCCCGATAATATCGCGAATAAATTCACCGTCGATTTTCAGATAATCGACCGGGAATTGCTTCAGGTAGCTAAAGGATGATAAACCCGTACCAAAATCATCCAGAGAAAATTTCGCACCAAGCTTTTTAATTGATTTAATGAATTCAACTGATTTTTCCACATTATGTACAACCGCTGTTTCTGTTATTTCAAAACAAAGCGTATCTTTAGCAACATCCGCTTGCTGCAGGCTTTCCTGTAGGAAATCATGGAAAGTAGATGAACCTATGCTGCGCCCGGACAAGTTAATCGATAACATGATATTAGCGGCTACCTCTTCATTATTCTTAAGCCATTCAATGACTTTTGTTACCACCCAACAATCAATCTTTTCTATGAGGTTGTAGCGCTCAGCCGAAGGCAGG
>PVMK01181947.1_pt1 | contig 12784 bp, 19 predicted proteins | sample 1853481 | NCBI WGS metagenome assembly PVMK01 (sample SAMN08533507, study PRJNA380276) | Marine sediment metagenome, whole genome shotgun sequencing project.
GTACCCATCCCAATTACCTTCCCATGGATTGAACTCCCGGTGGTAGGAACCAAAATCGAATCCCAGAGGCATATGGCCCATTACTTCCCCCATCAGATCCATCGATTTGTTCGTGACTACATAGCAGCCAGCCGCAAGGGATGCTTCCGGCCCGATGAGTCCGAACGTTTCATCCTTACTGGGATAGATAAACAGATTTGAATAGACCATTAATTCCCGCAAGAAATCCCGCCCAATGCCGTTTTCATAATTGGGAGCGTCGAACGTGGAGGTAAACAGAAAGTCAACACCATGGTATAGGCCACATTCCTGTTCACCATACGTGATGTAATCCCCGATCTCTTCCTTGCGTGTTTTGGTCGTCGTGTGCTGATTTGCGATTGTGAGAAAGACATCTACCTTTTGTTCCTTGAACATCCCGAAAATTTTGAGGAGGAATTTAACCCCCTTTGCTTCCAGGCGATCAGAAGATGCCGGGTAGACCTGTATGAGGGAAGCCTGCATAGCTTTCGGATAGGCACGTAAAAATTTGCAGGTGTCTTCAGTGAAACCGAACCATGTGCGATTGTCTACGATATGGGGGACAACCCGAACATTTTCTAAGTCCGTTTTGTATGCCTGAGCCAGCCGGACACGGTCCGTTTTATTGGGCAGAATAATCTTACTGCGTGGGCCATACTTCCGTAAGACCCACCAGTCTCGCGGTTCTTGTGATGGGATGCTATGAACCCAATGGAGCCATACCTTATCTACCAGTTCGTTACATAGAGTCTGCAGCGCCACAGCAAAGGGAAGATACCAGCCCTGAAAGATCCAGTCGTGTGTGAAGACCACGTCCACTCCGCGTAGGTGGTATCGTAATCGTCCCATAGTGCGCTCGGCCATACCAATATGCTCATTACTCATTTCCTCCTGTGACCAATAATCCGCAAGCTCTGGCTTACCGGGAACAACCTTGAGTACTTCAAGGCGGTCCCCTATTTCTTCCTCGGAAAGCCCGGTGTATTTCATCAAATCATCGATATCCAATGGGGGGGCAACATCTTCTTTATAGTTGTCCCCACAAAACAATTTTACTCGATGCCCATGGGACAATAGCATATAGACCTGATTCTTCGCTATTGTGGACAACGAATAACCCTCGTTAAACTCGTAGAAATTCGTGAGAATCCCCACACTTGGTTTTAACTTCATATCCCCTCCCTATTCTGTTTGCAATTAATTGCAACTAACGCAGCATGATAAAAATTTCTGTAGCATTCGTGTAGCTCCCCGCCGAAAAATCGAGAAACATCTTCATCTTCTCACCGTGGTATGGAATATAAACTGGGCGCAAATTTGCCTGGATCGTCTCATCTAAAAAGATTTTACCCGAGGCATTTTCAGCCTTGAAGACTACATGATCCCCCAAAGCTCCGACGATCCGAATCCACTCAACCAAAAGCCCTTTATTTTGTCCGACAAAATTCTCAAGCCAGCTCCAATCTACATCAATATCAAATATATGGATGAGCTTCCCTGCGATAACTACAGTATTCTCGGTATGTTCCGTAGTTGTAGTACTGGTGGTTGTTGACGTTGCCATGGCATCCCTCCTATGCTAACAGCATAAATATTTCCGGGTTCCCTGTGTACACACCAGCGGTAAAATCCAGAAATGGTTTAAGCCGCTGCCCCAAATACGGAACATGGATTGGCATCAGATCTGTTTGGATTGTTTCATCGAAAAAGATATCTGCAGTATCCGCGCCCCATTTTAAAACTACATTATCGTTTGCAGCTCCGGGGATAACCCGAATCCAATGAACTAACAGACCACTATGCATTCCCGGAAATGTGGTCAACCAATTCCAGTCCGAATCTATACCAGATAGATGGACTATCTTCCCTACAATATCAATATCATTCGCCATGACATCCTCCTAAAGTTCTTTTAGTTTCATTTTAACATCGATTTCCCATTTATTTGCTAACGTAGTCTCCCCCTTGAAAGTAATTTTATACGGCGAGTCTGCCGCCGACCCGGCTTTGCACCTAACTTTAAGAACATTATTAGTCCCGCCACTCTCAGAATCATCCAGGGCCTTTGTGGCAGTATCCAAAACTATTGAACTTTTATCTGCCCCGGCAGCATCCTCGGCTACAATAGTGCAGGGCGAGAGACTTAATTCTTCCCCGGCTTCTAACACATCTACATAATCACCGCCGATATAAAACTCCTCGTAATTTTGTTTAGAAAAACTTTCAAGAGCCATTCGGTTTCACCTCCTTAAATATGCGTATGAAATCTTCCCGTTTGAAAACCACGGTGCGTATAGCAGGAAAAGACACCTGCGTGTCTTCATGCTTAAAGATTGTCTGTACCACATCGTGCTTTATATTTTTACTCGACTCTACCACGTTTGAAACTCCTTTGGAATACTATTCGTTTAAATATTCGCTGTACTTCCCGCTTAAAAATTAGAATAGGAATAGCCGCGATACCACGGAGTGTACCGTAACCCCTTGTTATTATTAACTGTCCTGTACCGAAACCTTTAGTTACTATCATAGCGTGGTCGTAGTTGAACTCGTTGTAGTCGATGTTGTTTGGATTACCCGCGTCCTCTCGAACACATTCTCCACGGCCGGAGTCCCGTTTGCATCAAACAGATTAAAGCGGGCAACCTCTGTTATATTATCGGACTGATAGAAAATCATTTGGTTATTAATAATCTTCCATCTGCCTCCTTCAATATTGGCTATGAAGTCTACCGTATCTTTATTAACTGCCTTAAGATGATTCCAAACTGCATTGGCAATTTCTGTTTTGTCCTGATCTGTGACCCCAGAACCGGAGACATGCACGATCAAACCTGCAGAGTTTCCGGGGATCACCTGAACCTGATTTTGATTGAGGATTCCACTCTCAACATCGAAAAAGTTATTATTGCTTCCCACCAAACGAACCGAATATTGCCCATCCTCAAACGTGATTGTGTACCCATTGATAATTTCAATAGTCCGGGCGTATGTAACACCGGCAACTGTAACCTCCGTATTATGGTTGTGGGTATCAGGAAACGGTATTCCTTCTTCGTCATCCTCCAGATTTTTTAGATCAAGCCTAAACTGTTCCGTATCCAGTTCATACAGAGTGCCGGTTATCAAACTTAGGTATGTTTTGGGGATATTAATTACCTTCGTTCCCCATGTAATCGTAACAGGCATGACCTACCCCTTTACGGTTTTGATTTCTGCGTTTAACTCCCGTATCTCTTTGACCAAATTATCATGCGTGGTTTGGCTTTGCATAATATTATCTACTGTTATTTTCTTTTGGATAGCAACATTTTTATCAGCGTTTTCAAGCTGCTTTTTACAAAACTCAGAATAGTCCCTGTGCTTAAAGACCTCCTGTTCCAATTTCTTCATCTCTGCAATGAGCGTAAGGTGTTGTCTTTTTAGTGTCTTCCAGTCTATTTCAAGTTGTGCGTATGATCGTTTATTTTCTTCAGGCATAGCTCTCCTTATTCATCCAAAATCAGAACTGCTGTTGCCCCAAATCCATCCTCGTCGTCAACCTCCCCGACCAAAGGACCGGATTTATAGTACGGCGAACCTGTACTTTTTCTGACCCAGCCAACTACTGGCTGAATGTCTCCGTATTCTCTTGAGGTAGTAACAATACCACTACTTGAAAAACCATATAATGCTACAAAGGTCGATAAGATCGTACCTGTGGGACTGCTCCCCGGCGTGCTGCCCATCGTATACTCATATTCATCTACACCATTAACGGTTATCTGGAACACCCCATTGTTAGCAAGCAACGATGCGCCCTTTATATAAACACGATCATTTGAAGCCATACCATGACCGGTATGATCTACTGTGGCCAGTGTCCCGACGTTCACTATACCATTAACAGTTTCCTCAAATGGAAATGGTCCGTCACCGTTTGATGCCTTTAAAAATACTAATGCATCTTCTATGTTGGCACCTGCAGCAGTCTTGACTGTTACCGTTATATCTACAGCAGCCCCCACTTTTACAATGGTGGCTCCCTCACTGTGGACAGAAGGCGCAGCTCCCGTATAAACGATGGTAACCGTCCCGCTTGAGGCAAGGACATGAAGTGCTTCGTTTCCGGTGGAACCATCACCCGCCTCATATCCGGTAAACGTCAGACCAACCAATGTGTATGAGGCTGCCGAAGAAAATCCTTCCATGGCATATCCAGTACCGGAACTTTTAAAATCACAATCTGATATTAATGTTAAATCATCAACTAATAATGCTATGGCAGCAGAGCTTGTTTCAAAAACACAGCCCGTGATCGTCGCACCACCTTGCGTAACTTGTCCACAAGTTTGCCAAATACAATTTAGGAGATCACTATTATTCCCACCAAGAGCAAAGGCTCCCATATCAACGAACTGACACGCATTCAAATTCATAACAGCATTAGCGTTCATTACCAAACGTCCCGGTGATTGCGTACCCAACGCCTTGAAGATAACATTCGTCCAGTTGACTATGGTATTCACATGGTTGATCTCAATCGTGTTGAAATTGGCCGTACAGTTCACCACATCGTCGATTAGGATAAAGGCATCTGCATCAGTGAACTCACACGGATTTGCGGTGCCAATCTGCATCCGGCCTTTCCACAGATAGGCTCCGCCCGATACTGAAAATAAGCCCCACCTGTTATATCCATCTACACCATCGTTGGCATCGTTCATTGCAGCTGCAGCTGCAAAATTGGCGTACCCATCACCAACTGAGCCGTACTCTATGATGATAGTGCCTCTGCCGAACCGAATTGCATCTATCTTAAATGGTTGCCCTTTGCCGGGACCTTCGGAAGTCAGTGTAATTGCCATCCCTGCAAATTGATATGTCGATCCCATCCCAGCGCCATTCTGATAGTCGTAGCCTCTGGCAATCGGATTGACAGCATAATTAAACCAGCCACCATAAGGGTTAGGAGTTTTATCCCCACCACCCGCTTTCCATGCGTCCCAGTTGGCGGCAGTTGCACCAATTACAATGCGTACACCACCATCGGCGTAATCTGCCAAAAGACCACCAGCATCAAATTTATTCCAGATCAGGATTGCCCCGTCTGTTGGGATGCTTACCCCACTGCCGTAATCCGCGTAGATGGATTGCAGTTCCGCCGTTTTCAATTTACATTCTGCACTACACAGATATTCGCCTTGGATGACATCATCTTGGTCCGACTCATCCGGTCCACCACCATCGACCATGCCGGTGAACTCACCAAACGAGCCGCTGTTCTCACACAAATTGAACGTATTAAGATCGGTTGTATACGTTGGAGTTGCCATTTATTTTCTCCTGTCCAAGACAGTCTTTATTTCTTCCATGACACGATTTCTGTCCCATCCTTTAGGATAGAAAAACTCTGTGTCATTTTTAGTCCTCACAATGACCGGCCTTCCTTTTGCCTTCAACTTCAAGATTACTTTTTTTATGCTATCGTTCTTCCAAGCATCAGGCCGCGATTTATCTGTCGAAACCATGACAGTATAAATTCCCGGCAACGCCTCGAATAGAACTTTGCATCTATCCGGCCGTAACCAATCGTACCAACCCTCTGCTTTCCAAAAGCAGTTGAAATTGATGCAGTCGTCGGGCCTGTTCTCGTAAATGCTGCAAGCATGGTGCGTTCCCAACTTACAATGCTGGCACCAAACATCCGCCTTTTTTTGCAAGCTGGGAATCTCCAAAAACTTGCAGCATATAGAGCATGAGCCGCAATCTTTCATTTTAATAGTCATCAATCGGGCTAACCACAGCACTGCCGCCCGTATCCGATAGCGTACCCGGTGCTTCGTAGGTCTTCATCGGTGTTGCTGACGTACCTTCTCTCACCCTAATCCATAATGTTCTTACGGCATCGAACTGCAGGGTGAACTCCTCATCTGCATCTGCTGCTGCCAGATCTATAAAGGCGAGCATTACCCCATTGCCTATATTGGCGGCTGGGAATGTATCATTAACAGTAAATTCCTTATCACCATCATGGGCAGTGTACGGAACCCTTCTGATTACGCCACTATCCAGCGTGATTCTGAGCACACCAGTTGCAGGCGCGTCATCAGGTATATTAGGCGACCCGACATCCACTATTGTTTCAGCGCCACTTAATGCTACTGCTAATACCATCTCCTCCCAATCGAAGACATTACCGGTATCTTTTTTACCGACAAGGATTCTATCACCTGCAGTCAAACCGGAAACAATAAAGGTCACATTGTTCGGCGGATCTTGAGCAGCACCGACAAGAGGCTGAACCGAATCAGTAGATGAGAGATCATCGGGTTCAATGCCGATACCGTACGCACCGATTAGAGAACCGGTGTATGAACCCAGCATCAGTTTAGGAATTGTCTTAGGCGATGGAGAAGCGTTGAGGGTTGCCGTGTTTAAAGATGTCCTGCCGGTTACTACCTGAGTGTCAACAGGAGCCACACCGCTTATTAGCTGAATGTAAATATCATCATCTGCTGCATTCTCGCCAAGCATCCAGCCTTCACCACCACCGAGGGTCGGATTCGTTGTTGAAGCTACAATTGCATCCGCATCCCCGGCAAGATTATCGATAATATCCGTACTCACAATGTTATCCGACAAATCCTCAAGGGCTACGATCATGGTGTCGGACCCATTATCGAATAAAACCTTACCGGCGTTTCTGAATACCTCCGTGCCGGTTGCCCTGAACACCACATAGTCGCCTACGGAAAACGTTCCTGTGAGCGTAGCATACGATATGGTCGTCCCCCAGTAGATTACCTCGTTCTGCGTTAGCCCACCGCCAGCACCATACGGAAATGCGTGGGTGATTCCTAAGAAAAGCTCACCGTTCATGTCGAAGGGTTCCGCAGCTTCCGGGGAATCGTTACCCGTGATCTCTTTAACGTACTCATAGCTGGCCTTCATACCTGCAGCATTGTCGTTGTAATGCCACTGTGAGTAGTATTCTTTATCCCCAAGGCCATTGTTGATGTCTATTAGCTGCCATCCTTCAACATCATTGGTCGGGATGTCGCCGCCAGCCCACGCCTGTACTACAGCGATGGCGGTATCATTCTGAGCATCCGGCGTAGTACCGATAGCTGCAACCGCCTCACCTTCGCCAAGGGTTACATTAAAGAAGTCGTATGAGTCTCCCCATGCCCTTGCCTGTACCCGGACTCGTTTCTCATCAATATCAGCACCGCCCACACCTGCGGACGCCTTTGCTCTGGACTTAACCAGAATACGCATGAGCACACCATTTACGGCATCCCCATTCAGTCCACCGCCGGACTGGTCTCCCCAGAAGGGGGACGTGGTGTTGTAATAATCATGGTCTTGGATTACTTGAAGCTGCGTAAGGACATCATTTACCGCGCCGAGAACCTTAAGCCCGGAATATACCGTAGCACCACCATCTTGAGTGATACTGCCGCCGAAGAAATATTCAGCAGCATCATCGTCAATGTTGAACCCATTGAGCAGCTCGATGATGTTATCTGTTGATCTCTCTGATGGTGTCAGACTTGTGATGTCAACGATATCATCGGCGGCTGCGGGAGCTGCATCGTCAGCTAAGTCTTGAAGCCACCGATGTAGTTCTAATACGGTGTACGTGTTCGTATTGGCGACGTGCGTAATATTACCAGACACGTCTATTTCAAAATCAGTTTCTATAGCCATGTTAAATTCCTCCTGCTATTTAAAGTAAATAATACGGTATCTTACGAGACAGGATGTATCCCAGTTGGGGCATCCGGCGCGGGGTAGAACCTTATACCGAAAGTTGTTCCCCCCTGCGCATACGTAGGGTCGTCGGACCAGCCAATCACATCGGACTCAGAGACATCTTCCCAAGTACCCGTCCCATCATCTACCTGGACAACAGATTGAAGGCCGACAAAATAGCTCCCTTTGGTAGCCAGCGTAACTGTAAATTGAAGCTCCTGTGTCTCCCCCGCTAATGTTGGATTGGTTTTGTCTGGATCAGTCGCAGCATTTGCAAGATGTATCCTGTAAGTTATCCGTTCGTTAGTCTCTACTGGATAGGTGATTGCACTCCAGCCAATCGTAGCTTGATTTGCATTGTGCCAGGTTTGGGCAAAAGCGATTGATGGTACCAATAAGAGAATAAACAATCCAATTACTAAAAGTTTCTTCATTTTTTTTCCTCCCGTTTTATGTTATTCTGTTGACTTTTTAATTGACTCACTAATTCCTCATACAGATGACACGGTTTATTGCAGTGTGGGCAGATCACTTCAACTACTATTTGGTCTCCGAATACACGGCGCGTCATTCTGAATACAATTACAAACACTACCAATACTATCAACAATGGTCCACTTGCCCACACATAAGAAGTTACAAACTCATTGTACCTCGGTTCACTGATGATATGCAAATGTCGGGCGTAGACACCCAGCGCAGCCGATACCATAATGCCAAAAAACAGAAAAGTAACATAGGCATAAATCTCGGTTGCTCGCCCCATTTTCTTCCACCACCAAGCGAATAGGATTAATCCATACCCACTAATAGTAAACGCAGCTATGTAAACCCAAGTAGCCATATCAAGAAAGTTTTTAATGGTCATTAGTATCGCATTCCTTTATGACTCGGAGGGCACAACTCGGGTCCTTCAGGATAATCTTCCTGAACCAATCAGATTCTCCGTTTAGTGTTGCCCTCGTAACATTCTCAAGTCTTATATTTAATTTTTGTCTCTCATAAGCGTGCTCTGCAAGTTTCTGTTCGACTTCCTGATCCGATCTCAGGAAATGAAAAAACTTGCCTATTCTATATGTCATTTTCATTCGCTCCCGCCTTTGGACGGACCGCGTTCTGCCCGATTTACAAGAATCTCTAATAGAGCTACCATTCTGGACTGACGTTCAATATCGGACTGACTCCCGGTTACGAGCTTACTAATAGTCTCATCCTTTTTAACGATTATTCGATACATTAAAAAGATAACACCAAAGAGAGCAATTATTGCTGGAGCTAACTTAAATAATTCTGCTATTGTTTTAGTATCCAAATTCAACGTCGATATCCAGTTTGCAATTAATTGCAAAAACCCTACTACTTTGGGTTACCTTTCCACACGCGCGCTTTCTGTCTGTAGATATGATAGAAATACAATCCCGGCATTCCCCACAACTGATAACCTGCACGATTAAGCGCCTGACTGTATTTATTATCTACCCCCATCAATCGCTTTTTGGTCTCATCGAATCCCCCAGCTACCTTCCATGCTGTTTTATTAGTTAGAATAAAAAACCCACTAAGTGCCCCCTTAAACCTCTGCACTTTTGCGGATACCAGTTTCCCGTTCCCATCTACTACATTATATTCCCGATGCATCTTCCGGGAATATTTCATATGTCTCAGTATGTTATCATCACCCGGAGGTGGGTACCTTTCCGACATATAAAATTTTGCCTTTTGGCTCTTGCCCCCAATGCGGTTTGTGACACACGTAATCCAACCGGCCTTCTCCCCACATTGTTCGATTGCACTGACGCAACAATCATACCAGTATGGATTGCAGTTAAAGAGATCCCAATCTAAAAGCAGGACCCATTCTGACGTACTTTCCTGCATTGCCCGATTGTAGGCTACTGCCAATTTACGGCCTGGTTGGTACGGAATCTTCACATCGATTTGAATGCTCATTATGCCGCCCTGTCCGCTAACCTCGTTTCTATAAATGAAGTATCCTCAATCGGCATCCCAAGGTAGTCACTGATCCTTTTAGCCGTCGCTTCCGTTTTGTGCATTAGATCAGTGAAATCTACCGTTAGAAATTTATACCCGTTACATCCTTCCAGTAACCGTTTATTGTATACCCTTGTCAGATCCTCGAATTGAGCTATGGAACCTTTGTTGCCCCGCCGGACCATACTCTTTGCAATATCATCGGTAGCCCGGCATGGGATCAATATCCTTAATCTATTCTCCAACCCCTGTGCTCTCATTGCACTGATCCATATGCCTATCGTCAAACAAGTCCGGGGATCTTTCCACCCCCAGGCCGTATAGCGAACGCAATATCGTCGAATAAGCGAATCCATTTCCATCCAGGTTGCATGACTGCAGGTACTAATCTCTGGAATGCGAGGACTAAAAGATTTTACTCGATATGCATATTCTGCCAGCATCCGATCGTTGGACATGCGAAAAAGTTTATTCTCGAAAAACCCTCTTGGATTTTCTCTGTTTGGTTTGGGCTTCCAGTTTTCTTCCTCTCCCATAGTGATCCCATTATGATGGAGTAAACCAGCCAGAGCAGAAGTACCACTTCGGTGCATCCCCGCTACAATAACGATCATAGACCCTCCTTTATTGTGTACCAGATTTTACCTGCAGTTCTAAAGTTATCCCCGAAGGCTTCCCGGACAGCTGCCATTACACCATAACTTGGTTTGTTTGTGAAGTCATCCCCGCTGATGAAGCCACCCTCACGTACTTTGGGGAACCATACTTCAATGTCTTCTAAAACCCTTTTGTACGAATGGTTTGCATCGATAAAGACAAAATCGAGTTCCCCATCATTTAATAAGCCGACAGCCTCAGTACTGGTCATTTGCAGGGGCAGGATTCTATGTGAGTATATCTCCGCTACCTGGCTACAGAATATTTCTTTGACCCGTTGCCAGTCAGCATTATAAATGCGCCCTCGTTTATTCGGGGAGGCTGCCTTGAACTCTTCATCTTCTACCCAAATATCGATGCAGAACAGTTTCTTCAGTTTGGGGAGGCCCTGGAGCAGCCCGCAACTGGTGTCTCCTTCGAATACTCCAATCTCAGCACCTACCATATGGTCCCGATTTTTAAGGAGATTAATTAACGTCTTTGCGTTTCTTCCCTTTGCGGTCAATCTTAATATCCTTCCGCCATTTACTCGTACAAATAATCTTTTTAAGATCTACTCGATCCTTGTGATGTTCCACCAATGCGAGAACTTCCTGGAGATCTTCCTCATTAAGAAATTTGGGAGTTAGTCCCATCTCAATTAATAGAGAGTTCTTAACCTTGAGTTTACTTCTGTCCTTTTCCACTCTGGGGTTAACGTAATAACGTATCGTTCCCTCTGTGAATGAAGCAACCCGTTTGGCAAGATCATTCAAATTGCATTGCTCTGCCGTTTGATTTAAAACCAGAACCCGATCCCCCTTCTTGGGTGGATTCTCGATGGCCAACTGAACACATTCTACTGTATTATCGATATGAATAAAAGCACGCATGCGCTCTCCGGAACCGTATACTGTAAGAGGGTGCCGAATAATAGCCTGTACCAGAAACCGATTAAGGACGGTACCGTAATCTCCATCATAATCAAACCGGTTGATTAGATCATCGTGCATTAATGTTTCAAATGTTTGGGTACCCCAGACGATCCCCTGGTATAAATCAGTAATCCGTAACCCATCGTTTTTGTTGTAAAAATGGAACATTTGAGCATCCATTGTCTTCGTCATATGATAGATGCTACCGGGGTCCGGTGGGTACAGAATTTCCTGCTCTATTTGGGTATCCGATTCCGCACATTTTAGTTAACTTTTCGCCTATCCTCCCGAAATGCAAAAATCTACATCACTACCGTAACCATACGATCTTATTGAACCTATGTGAACTACGTGCGTATTGAGATGCAGGTCAGTTAAGGCGACAAGCAAATTATGGGTAGCCAGTATGTTGTTGTTGACCGTATAAATTTTGCGGCGAGCATCCTTCATTGAGTAAGGAGCCGCCCGCTGCTCGGCCAAATGAACTATGACATCCGGCTTGAGCTTTTTTAGGATATCCCAGACACCGTGGTAATTAGTTGCAATATCTACCCGCTTAAAATATAATCTGTGTCCGCTTATCTCCCGCCATCGTTCTGCCCGTTTTTTCATCGTTCGGATCGGAGTGAGGCTTTCGCATTCCAGCTCGGCATCGATTGTACGCCTGCTAAGATTGTCCACAATCGTAACATCATAGCCTGCTGCACTGAGCTTGAGCGAAATGGGCCACCCACAAAATCCATCTCCGCCGAAGACTATGACTCTTTGCATTTTTTAAATTCCTTCCTGAATAATTTAACACAATCGTCTTTGGCTAATTTATGAACATTGCCGGTCCAAATAATATCGTCCGGATTGTTACGTCCGGGGAGTCCGAATGAAAGCGGTAACTGTTTGTATTTCAGCTTGCGTTCCCTTTCAACGAACGCTGCCCAACAACTACCCTGCCCCCAGCCTATCTGACGGTCCGCTGGAGCAATCCTATCGATATGATAGAGCCATCGGGCAAAGAACGTGCGTACCTCGTTAGCAGCACGCACTAAGATAACATCTATGGTGATTCTGGCCTTAACCGTTGGGTGGTTCTTCCGGAGCTTTAACCAGATGTCTGCCTCCTCCATCATTTTGGGGAGGCCGGTCAACGGTTTGCGAAAAAGGGTATCGATATCGAAGTGAGCGAAGAATTTGGGGGAGAACTCCCAGTCCGGCATATCCCTGGAAATCTGATCCGGCTGGAAAATGAGCCGTTCGAGAGCCTTGATACGATCATCACCAGCAACCAGTAACTTCCATACCTTATTGGTGTTGCTGACAAAGCGGCCCTCACACTGCCGTTTATATTTTTTGAGCGTATCCACTGAGACACCGGCCTGTTTGGCCCAATCTTCCATGGGGAGTGCCCGGTTGACCACATTGAGTTTATCCGTAGGATAGCATTCCTTTAATTTAGCAATATCAAACGG
>PVMK01129404.1_pt1 | contig 12780 bp, 13 predicted proteins | sample 1853481 | NCBI WGS metagenome assembly PVMK01 (sample SAMN08533507, study PRJNA380276) | Marine sediment metagenome, whole genome shotgun sequencing project.
CCTGGCGACGTTGTGGGTGGTTTTCCGGACGATCTCCGGAAGGCTCAGCACCCCGTCGTGGTGAAGTTCGAGTGTCGCCAGCAGGGCGTCCTGTACCAGTGGCAGGCCCGCAGGCGCTGTCAGGTAGTCGCTGCTGGCTTTTTCTTCAACCGTGTGTGGCGCATGATCCGTAGCGATAATATCCAGCCTGCCGTCCTTCAGGGCTTTGAGCAGGGCCGCCTGGTCGGCGGGCGATTTAATCGCCGGGTTGCACTTGATCCGGTTGCCCAGGCGGGCATAGTCGCCGCTGTTGAAATGCAGGAAGTGAACGCATACTTCAGCAGTGATGTTTTTACCGTCGATGGGCCCGGGTTCGAATAATTCCATTTCCCTGGCCGTAGAGAGGTGGAGGATGTGCAGCTGTGCGTCGTGTGTCCTGGCCAGTTCAATGGCCGTTTCAGATGACAGGTAGCAGGCCTCCGCGCTGCGAATTCGGGGGTGTTCTGTCACCGGGATGTCCCGCCCGTATTTCGCCAGCGCTGTTTCCAGGTTTTTCTTGATCAGCGGGGTGGACTCGCAATGGGTGGCAATCAGGGTAGGGGCGTCGCGGAAAATGCCGGCAAGCGTACTTTCATTGTCGACCAGCATGTTACCGGTCGATGCGCCCATGAAAATTTTGATGCCGCAGGCGGCGCCGGGCGGCAGTGAACGAATGACATCGAGATTGTCGTTGGTCGCACCCAGGTAGAAAGCGTAGTTGGCCAGCGATTTTTGTGCCGCAATGGCGTACTTGTCTTCCAGGGCGTCGAGCGTCACCGTCGGCGGCATTGTGTTGGGCATTTCCATGAAACTCGTAATGCCGCCGGCCACAGCCGCCCGTGATTCGGACCAGATACCTGCCTTGTGGGTCAGGCCGGGCTCACGAAAATGAACCTGGTCGTCGATCATTCCGGGCAGGAGGTGTGCACCGGCCGCGTCCAGCACGCGTGTGCCGGCGCCAGCACTGATCGAATCGTCGATCTTTTCGATACGTCCGTTGTGGATGAGCAAGTCGCCATCCGTGATTTGCCCTTCGTTCACCAGTTGGGCATTTTTAATTAAAATTGAATCAGTCATATTTTTCCGGGTCAGGGAACCGGGTCATGTCCGCCTTCACAGAATGGATGGCAACGGGAAATTCGCTTGATGGCCAGCCAGCTCCCGCGCAAAGCGCCGTGTTTTCCAATGGCCTCGGACGCATATTGTGAACAACTGGGTGTAAAACGGCAATGGTTTCCAAGGAACGGGCTCAACAACAGTTGGTAGGCCCTGATCATCCACTGTAACAGCCTTCCCATCAGTTTATGCCCGTAAATTGTACGAAAGAATCCGGTTTCAAGGCGTGAATGGGCCAGTTTGGATGAGAAATTTGAACAGAAAACTTGCCGTCTGGCGCCAGTTCAGCTATAACACACAAATTTCTTTCTGGGACGATTTGCTTCATTTTATTATTATTCTTGTAAAACAAAGGGATACGCAAATTGACCCGGTCGCTGGTTAAAGGAGTAGCTTAGCACGATGTCCACAAATACCGTCGTTTTGAAGAAAGGGTACAAACCCTTGAAGAAAGAAGAGTACATGTGCCAGAACCACCACGAATATTTCCGCCAGAAACTGGCCGGTTGGCGCGAAGAGTTGGTTGAGGAATCACGCGAAACCATCAGCAACCTGCAGCGGGAAGTCAGGGACGTTGGCGATGAAGCGGAGCGGGCCACGCGCGAGACAGAAAACAGTCTCGAATTGCGCACGAGGGACCGTTACCGCAAGTTGATCAACAAAATTGACAAGGCCATGATTAGCCTGGAAGAGGGCGAATATGGCTATTGTGAAGAAACCGGTGAGGAAATCGGCCTGGCCAGGCTGGAAGCACGGCCCATCGCAACGCTGTGTCTCGATGCCCAGGAACGCTGGGAGTTAAGACAGCGCCAGTTGGGCGACGTCCGGTAATGTAAGAGCAGTTGCAATTAGTCTTGCAATTTGATCTGGATGCCGGGGAATGCGATTTTTATCGTATTTTTTAACAAAAAATTAATAATTTTCTGTAAAATCCCGTATCATTACTCACGGTATCAGGGTACTGCCGTTGTCGGGCAGTAATTAATCAAAGTAATGCTTATAAGTAGGAGGGGCGTTACGTGAAAAAATCAATATTAATCACAAGTTTGACAGTAGTCGGCCTGGTTCTTTCTTCCGCGACATTGTATGCGGATGGGGACCAGCCCTGGCACATGACCTTGCAGGTCGGCGGTGCAAAAATGGACAAAGACCGCGAGACGCGCGATGACGATGTCTGGTGGTCGGTCGGTTTTGGCAAGTTCTTCGGTAATAACTTCAGCCTCGACTTTGAATACGATAAATTCGAAGGTACCTATCGAGATTTCGATACCGTTGTTCCCGGAGCGACCTACAATAAATGGGGCTTGACCACTGTGGGCCTGATGGGACGCTACCATTTCGGCCAGTGGAATTGGCGTCCGTACGTGGGTCTTGGCGCCGGCTCGACCAGTCACAGCAGCGTGCTAAGTGATGGCAGCAACCTGCAAACCAGTGCGGTCGTGGGTTTGCAGGGCAAGATCGCCAAGCACTGGACAACACGTTTCCAGATTATGTGGAGATCCGACCATGACAATCAGAGCCTGCCGGCGGTAAGCACCAAGTTCAACGACCTCTATTACAGTATTGGCATTAACTTCGATTTCGGTGGCACAGAGCCTCCGCCACCACCTCCTCCGCCACCACCACCTCCGCCGCCTCCGCCACCTAATCCCGACCTCGATGGTGATGGAGTACTGAACGAGCACGACAAGTGCCCGAACACACGCCCCGGCGCCGTGGTCGATCTCGATGGTTGTGAAGTGGAAGCTGTGATCGAACTCGAAGGTGTGCACTTCGACTTTGACAAGGCAACGCTGAAGCCTGAAGGCATGGCCGTTCTCAATCAGGCCGCGGCCCTGCTGCAAAAGCATGAGCGTGTTGTGGTCGAGGTCGCTGGCCATACGGACAGTGTTGGTTCTGAGAAATACAACCAGGGCCTGTCCGACCGCCGCGCCAATTCCGTGAAGGACTACCTGATCAGCAAGGGCGTTAAAGCCAGCAGGCTCAGCGCACGCGGATACGGTGAATCCCGGCCGGTTGCCAGCAATGATACAGATGAAGGACGTGCAGAAAACCGCCGCGTCGAGTTGGTCGTGCTTGACCGTTAACTCGATTGTGCGGATAACTTCTGTTTGGAAAAAAAGCCCCGCTCTGGCGGGGTTTTTTTTGCCCCGGACAAACGATTAAACTGTGAGCAAGCCCCGGGCGTGGCCTTTGATGGCGCCCAGCATGGCGTGGAGGCCGTTGGCGCGGGTCAGGGAGAGGTGATCGCTGAGTCCGATTTCCTTCGATGAAATAGGGCTCGGTGTCGACGATCTGTTGTGCGCTGCAGCCTGAATATACCTCGACGAGCAAGGCAATCAGGCCCGAAACGATCGCAGCATCGCTGTTGGCGCGAATCGTCACCTGGCCGGCATCGCCTTCGAGCAGTAACCAGACTTGTGACTGGCAACCGGCCAGCAGTTTGTCATTGGTCTTCTCAGCCTCGTCCAGGGGGGTGAGTTTGCGTCCCAGGTCGATCAGGTACTGGTAGCGGTCCAGCCACTCACTGAACAGGCTGAATGAATCGATGATCTCGTCCTGGCTTTGTTTTGGGTCATGCATGGCAGGCCCTACGCATCCACTCGACGCCATCGCGTGTTGCCACCGGCGTCTTCCAGTACGATACCCATGGCGGTCAGACGGTCACGAATGGCATCCGCAGTGGCGAAATCCCGGTCGGACCTGGCCTGGTTGCGTTGATCGATCAGGGCTTCGATGGCTTCGCTTTCCGGGTCGCTTTCGTCCGCGCCAAACCAGGCGTCCGGAGATGTCTGGAGCAGGCCGATCAATTGCGCATCGGCCAGCAGTTCACCCGCAAAATGTTGTGCCTGTTGCTGGTTTTCGGCCTTGGCAAGCTCACGGGCGACGCGGTTGAATTCAGCCAGCGCCACCGGCGTGTTCAGGTCGTCCTCCAGGGCATCCAGGAACAACTCACCGGGCCGCGGGTTCGCCTGGAACGGCCCGTAGCGGTCACTTGCGGTGCGCAGAACGCCATACAAGCGGTCCAGGGTACGGCGCGCCCGGTCCAGTTCTTTTTCCGACCAATCCAGCGGTTGCCGGTAATGGGCGCCCAGCAGCAGGTAACGCAGCACTTCGCCCGGGTGGGATTTCAGCAACTCGTGCACCACCAGGGTGTTGCCCTGGGATTTGGACATCTTGCGTTTTTCAACCGTGACAAAACCGTTGTGCAGCCAGTAATGCGCAAACGCCTGGCCGCCGTGAGAACACACGCTTTGCGCGATCTCGTTTTCATGGTGGGGGAAAACCAGGTCCTGACCGCCACCGTGAATATCGATGGTCTCACCCAGGTGGGTTTCACACATGGCGGAGCATTCCAGGTGCCAGCCAGGCCTGCCCCAGCCCCATGGGCTTTCCCAGCCCGGTTGCGGGTCCTGGGACGGCTTCCATAAAACAAAGTCACCCGGGTTTTTCTTGAAAGGCGCTACTTCTACGCGCGAGCCCGCCATCATTTCACGTATATCCCTGCGTGACAGGTCGCCATAGCGGTCAAAAGACTCGATGTCGAAAAGTACGTGGCCCATGGCTTCATACGCATGGCCGGCGTCGAACAAGCGCTGGATCATGTCGATCATTTGTTCAATGTGGTCGGTGGCGCGTGGCTCGATGGTGGGGAGTCCGACACCGATGGCTTCCATATCCGAGTGATAAGCGTCCGCATAGCACGTATGATATTTCCTTGATCGGCACCTTGAGTTCGGCCGCCTTGGCATTGATCTTGTCGTCAACGTCCGTGATGTTGCGCGCGTAGATGACTTGCTTGTAATGGAGCGCCAGCAAACGGTACAGCACGTCGAAAATGACCGCCGGGCGGGCATTGCCGATGTGAGCGAAGTTATAGACCGTGGGGCCGCAGACATACATCGTCACCCGCTCCGGATCGATCGGTACGAAATCCTGCTTTTCACGCGTGAGCGTGTTGTAGAGACGGATAGTCAATTTGCCTTACTCGCTTGCTGGGTCTAAAGTTCGCTACTGCGCCAATTTTGTTTATTTTACCAAGGGAATCGATTCATGAGCAAAGAATACAAGGATTTTTCGCGGCACATGTAGCTGAAATGCAAAGCCGCTGGAGCGCCGCGCTGGATGCGGAAAACCTGCAGGCTGTCCTGGTGCACTCGGGCACACCGCTGATCAGTTTTCAGGACGATTATGAATACGCTTTCCGCCCCAACCCCCACTTCCTGGCCTGGCTTCCGCTGACCCGTCACCACGACAGCGCGTTGTTGGTTCGCCCGGGCAGGAAACCCTGTATTTTTTACTACCAGCCTGAAGATTTCTGGTACCTGGCGCCGGCGGACCCGGAATCCTGGTGGGCTGACCATTTTGAAATCCAGCTTGTAAACGCAGCGGATGGTTGGCGCACGGGTCTGCTCAGCCAGCTCAATGAACTGTCGTTCGGCATACGGGATGTCGCCGCCATCGGTGACGCACCCTCACTGGCCGGTACCTTCGAGGATGACCGGATCAATCCGGAGGGGCTGGTAAACCGCCTGCAGGTGGAGCGCACACGCAAGACTCCCTATGAAATTGCCTGCATGACCGAGGCCAGCCGGCTGGCGGCAAGGGCTCACCTGGAAGCAGAAAATGCTTTCCGGGAAGGTGAAAGTGAATTGCAGATCCATCAGCGTTATCTCGGCGCGTGCGAACAAACGGATACACAGCTTCCCTACAACAACATTGTTGCGCTCAATACGCACGGATCGGTGCTGCATTACCAGGGCAGGGACGTGGCCGTTCCCGGCACGGTACGGTCGTTTCTGATCGATGCCGGTTGCACGGTCAACGCTTACGCTTCTGACATCACGCGCACCTTTGCAGCGCGCAACGGCGCTGCTCAGGATGATGGTTTTGCAGATCTCATAGCGGCAATGGATACGATGCAGCAGGGCCTGAACGAAGTGGTGCGGGCAGGTTTGGATTACCGGGATCTGCATTTGCAGGCGCATCGGGAGATTGCGGGTATCCTCGAGTCTTCCGGCATCATCAACGTGCCGGCGGATGACGCCGTGGCATCAGGTCTGAGCAGTGTTTTCTACCCGCACGGCCTGGGCCACTTTATCGGTCTGCAAACGCATGATGTGTCGGGCCTGACCGACAATGAAGGCAGGGCCATTCCACGACCTGAAGGACATCCTTTTTTGCGCCTGACGCGCGTGCTGGAAGCAGGAAATGTTCTGACCATAGAGCCCGGCCTATATTTTATTGAACCGCTGTTGCAGCAGTGGAAGGAAGACGGGGATGCAGCGGCGGTTAACTGGGACCGTGTGGAGGCGCTGAAGCCTTATGGGGGCATCCGTATCGAGGATAACCTGGTGGTAACCGAAACCGGCAGCGACAACCTGACCCGTAAGGCTTTTTCCACGTAATCCCGGATGTTGCTGCGCAAATCCGGGATGACGTGCGTTTCTCGTGCAAGAGCACGCACACGCACGTCACATTAATCGTCGGTTAAACCCAGGCCGGCCAGGTCGGCAATGTCCATATTTCCGGCTGGTCCGTGATTCCAGATGGTGCTGCTGTTTGCAAAATCGAGTTGTTTTTCTTCGCTGGCGAATGATCTCATGGCCTCGAACAGGCCGGTCTGCTGCATGGTTGTAATAACGATCCGGTCGAGATCCGTGACATAGGGTTCCCCGATAATTTTCCGCATGGCCCGATTGGCCGGGCTGAGGTTGTCGGGGAATAAGTACTTTCCGGTCTGCAACTGGTAATGATCTGACACTGTCTGGAGAGAACTCAAAGAGCAATAGGCGTCGTCCAGCAGTCCTATCACGCCCAGGCTGTCGGGAATAACATCGTCGTCCTCCAGCCAGTAGGACTGAACCATCTTCAGGATCTGCTCCATTTCATCCTTCAGTCCAACATTGCTGGCTGCCGTCCACGCCACTCTCATCATGTACGGCACCTGTTTGATGTAGCCCAGGATAAAACGGGTCCCGTTATCCAGATCATCCGGTTGCGCGGACATGCCGTGGCGCTCGGCAACCACCGTGAGCAGATCATGAAGCTCTGACTGACAGTGCGGATCATCACACTGATCGGCAATCATCGCTTCTATTTGAGAGGTATCCACCAGTACTCCTTCAAGGAAACTTATAGTACCAGTTGTGCCGATTACAGCAAATGTAGAGGTGGCTCCTACAGGAAGTTGCGTTCCGGCATGTTAAGATTCGCGGCCTTGCCGTCAAGCGTGGAGATTGACTTGCTTTTGCTTTCCCTGCTTATGCTTTTCGCCGGACCGCTGCTTTACCAGTGGATCCAGCAGGGCGGATGGTTTGCCAGGACGCTTGACCGGACAATTGTTGTCCTGCTGGTGCTAATCATCAGCGTGTTCCTGATACCTGAAATCATCGAACCACTGGGCTGGATGGCCCTGGTCCTGGTGTTGGCCGGTTATGCCTTTCCGGGCTTGCTTGAAACCACCGTCAAGCGCTCTGCCGAAACGTTTCACATGCTCAGCCTGTACCTGGCGCTGGCGGGGTTGTTGCTGCACGCGTTGCTCGATGGCGCCGGGCTGGCCGGAAGCGAACTGGGCGCCAGCACCGGGCTTGCCGCAGCCATTATCCTGCACCGGTTCGGTGTCGGCCTGATGTTATGGATGATCATGCAGCCGGCCTTTGGGAAACGCATCGCCTGGCTGACCCTGTTTGCTTTGGCGGGCGCAACTGTCCTGGGTTATGAATTCTCAGAACGCGTCTTGCCGTTGGCGGGGGAACAAGCCGTTGCGATGATCCAGGCCGTCATCATTGGCACCATCATTCACAGCCTCATCCACCGTGGGCATGTGCATCGCGAACATGCGTAAAAAGAGCAAGGCTGCACCGCAGGATTGACAACGTGTTATTACAGGAGCGTAAGCACCAAAACGGCACACAACACCAGGACCAGGGCAAATTCCCGGATTTCATTTCTTGGATTTCGTTTTGCTTCAGCTGGTTTGTTGTGCATCTCGACTGCCTTTATTCAGAAAAAGAAAGGGGGCAAATCCATTGCCCCCGAGGCATGCACACATTGGTAGGAGAGAAAAACTGTATGCATGGACGCACTTTAGAGGAACCCGGCGCCCCTGACTTGTCGAAAGAAGACCATCGTTTGACCAGTCCGCACAGGCAATCAAACAGGGGACTGAACCGAAAGGGGTCAGGGATAACCGGGAAAAAAGCCTGGACTGATGTCAGGACCGGGTGGTGCGGTACCAGCTGGTCCCGGTTTCATCCGTATTGATGTCCAGTTCACCCCGGTAACAAAGGTAGTGCAAGTGCGCCACTGCTTCACCGGTGGCCATTATCAGATTGCTGTCCGTGATCCTGCTTTTGAACAGTGCGGTGAAGACGTCCACGGCCCGTTTGGGCTCCTGGCAGAGCTTCCTCAGCTTTTCCAGCCCGGTTTCATGTTCGAGGATCAGTTCATCCAGGCGAATGTGAGCGCCCCGGAACGGTTTGCCGTGAGCCGGCAGGACCAGCACATCGCCGGGCAGCAGGCTTTTGAGTTTGTGCAGCGAATCAAACCAGTCGGCCAGCGGATTCGCCAGCGGCTCAGTGGGAAACACACTCACATTGGATGAGATGGTGGGCAGGATCTGGTCTCCGGAGATCAACACGTTCAGCTCCGGGCAATACAGACAGGCGTGCTCGGGTGAATGGCCGCTCCCGGTGATCACCTGCCACTGGTAATGCCCGATGTTGAATGCGAGACCACCGTACAGGCGGCGGTAGGACTGGGGAAGGGGAGCGACAACCTTGCCGAAACCGCCAAACAATTCGATATAGCGGTCCAGGTTTTCCCCGGAAAATCCGGCCGCCCGATAGAACCGCTGGCCTTCTGCCGGCGCCGGCAAGCCGGTATCGGTCACCAGGATGCGGCACAGCAGATACTCTTCGCGGGACATGCACAACTCGATATCGAATCGTTTGCACAACCAGCCCGCACAGCCCACATGATCCGGATGCAGGTGGGTGACCAGCACCCGCGTGACCGGGGCATTTTCCAGGTACTGGTTGAAGACGTATTCCCAGACTTCCTGTGTCGTATTGGTGAAAATACCGGTGTCGACGATAGCCCAGCCATCACCGTCCTGCAGGAGCCATACATTAATATGCCCCAGCAGAAAGGGCAGGGGCAGTCGCAGCCATTTCAGGCCGGGAAGGATATCAATGGCTTCACCCGTTTCGGGTTTGAAGTCGAATTCGTATTCGATTGATTCGCCTTGACTGTTCATAAACCGATTATGCTGATTCTTTGTAAGAAGGGACGCACTTGCGGGCGATTTAATATTAACTCACGGCATCCAGGTCAAAAGAACTGGAGTTTTCCTTGATCCAAACAGCCAATTCTGATTCTCCTATGACGCTGGTAGCCACATCTCTGATGGTAAGAACGGCATCGGCTTCTTCCGCTTCCAATTGGAAGCCATTGAGTTGCAGAAAAACATCGATACTGGTGAGTGAAATTCTCTTGTTGCCGTCATGGAAGACATGATTCTTTACGAATCCAAACCCATAACAGGCCGCCAGATCGCAGAGGGACGCATCCGGTTGGTAATGCAATAACTGGGCAGGACGCGCCAGGGTTGATTCCAGCGCACCCTCATCGCGAATGCCATGTAAGCCGCCGTGCTCTTCGATGAGCATTCGATGGAAATGAACTACATCCTTTATTTCGAGCCACTCGGGCATATCTCAGGCCCTGCTAATAATGCCGGATCATTGCGTTGCCGACCCTAATTACCCAGTTCACGCAAGGCATTCCGGTAACGTTTTCTGGTACGTTCAAATGCTTTCAGCTTTCGATCGAAGGATGGATCAAAAGCCTGGAGATGAAGGCCATCGCTGTCGGGAACCCCATACAACACATCGCCTTCTTTCACGTGCATGCGATCCAATTCATCTTTGGGGATTATCAGCCCGACTGAGCCACCGATTTTCCTGAGCTTCAAAACTGAAACCATGAGATCTGCCTCCAGAAACATTCACAAGGAATTATAATTATAGTTATAACTTTGAGCAAGGTTTATAAACCGTACCGAAAAGACAATCACGGATGGGATAGCTGAGGTTGACTTGTGCCAGGTCGTCAGGCTTCTGTTATCAGGAGAACCCGATTGCAACGAAACGCCATCCAATGACGAGGACGATGATCCCGGCAATACAGATAGAGCACTTCGATACCCCTCGCTTTGCTCGCCACGCATCCCAGACCAGGGCATACACGCCCCACGCCATCATGGCAAGACCAAGGATTCCTAACACAAACATCGTTAGAGATTTACACAGACAGACGATTTTATAAATGACCTGTGTCAATTCATGAAAACACAGCCCCATGCATGAAAGGCGCCGCCCTGCGGTTCAGCTACCACGGTGACCGGAACAGCAGCAATCTGGGCCCAGGAGTCCGCGTGGACTCCTGGCAAGAAAAAACCCGGCTTGCGCCGGGTGTAATGTTACAGCTGATGACCTGATTGCTGTGCTTTACTTACGTGCGGCACACCGGCCATCTTTGGTGATCAGCGCCGGTTCCCCCTAAGCGCATGATCGTTTTTGCCTGTCCCCCAAGCATCTTGGTTTTCAAGCTGGTCTGCGGCACAGCCCTGGCGTACCAGGAAGAGTGCCAACTGATCGATGTCAGTTTGCAGGTGGCGATAATTCTTTTGTCTTTGCTTTCGCGAATGCGAGGGAGGTATGTATCTCCTTGTGTCATCCATGACAAAAACTCCTTGATTCCATTCTCACCAGGTCCATTCCTGGTGGGGTTGGGAGAGTCGGGGCCCCGATTGGGCAAAGAGGGGCGGGGCTCCGATTCTTCCCGCTAACTGCTACCAGTCAGTTAGTGTGTACACCTATAGCAATGCAATTAACGGGCCAATTTATCAGGTAACGAGAAAACTTAGTTAAAACATAAAGATAGGAGGATTAGCAAAAATGCATTTAGCCAAACATGCGTGGATACTGTCCATAAGTGTCAGCAACAACGACAATTTTTGTCAGTCAGCAGCAACAGCATTCATGGCGGGGTACTGGTACAACCAATATCGCAGGCGGGTTAGCCCTTCTCCAACACCTTGTAAATAAAGGCGTGAAGCTTGAATAGGCTTTGGTTTGGGCAGGCCAGAGTTTATTAAGGCTTGCAATACATATAGTTAGTACATACTATTAAAGTGCTTTAGCAGATCTGACGTCCTAAAGTCAGACAGGCACAGGGTGATATCGGGGGGTATGCGTCCTGATCGGACCAGGGCATGGACCGATAATTCGACAGGGATCAAATGGAAATTGAATGTCTTAACCGGCTTGGTCACGAGGGACTTTGTGGCTTTGGTTGGATAAGTAGAAGGGCAATGACCATGGGATACGTGTATTTCGTGATTTTTATAGCAGCATGTGGGTTAGTCATTATTGGATACGGATCAATTGTGGGTTTTTTAAACATTGGCGAGAAGCTGTCATTTTTCAGACAAGCAAATAATACGCTACCGCAAAAACCGGCTCCTCCACTGAAGCAGACCATCGGTGGTATTTCTGACCTGGAAATTCAACGCGATAACCTGATGAGCAAGGTTGATATTTGGCAGAAAGAGCATGAGCAGCGACGTAGTGCTTTCAATGAATCGACATACTCTCTGAGTGGTACAAAATATCAATACGTGCCTTCAGGTAGAAATCGTACAGCAGCAGTAAATTCTTCTTAGTAATCGACCCACAGGCGCCGGGTATTTTTAAACCGGCGTTTGTGGGTATTGTTTTTGATCACTATTGAATTTACTGGTCGGGGTGAGAAGATTCGAACTTCCGGCCCCTGCCTCCCGAATGCAATTTTTAGCCTTTTCCGCTCAAGCACTTACATTCCTAACTCATTGTGATACAATCATTTTATGGTTATATGGGGTCACAGAGCATTACGCGTGGTCAGACTTTTTGCCCGCCCGTTTGCCCGCCAGACCCCTTTTGAGAGGATTTAAGCCATGCCTAAGCGCTCAGAAATCAGTTTCAATGAAAAGACAGTTGCCCGCCAAAAGCCGAAGGACAAGCGGTATGAGATGTGGGATAGTGACAGGCCGGGGCTATTCCTGCGGGTATGGCCCACCGGAACAAAGAACTATTACGTTGCACTGGATCGCAAGACCACGCGGAAAATTGGTGATGCGCGAGTGGAGACCCTGACCGGGGCGTGGATAAAAGCCAAAAAGCTGCAAGGCAAGTTTGCAGACGGTCAGAAGATTAAATCCAGCCGCAACCAGTGCCCAACGCTGGCGAAGTACTTCAAGGGAAAATATCTAGATTTCGCCAAAGCCAACCAGAAAACAGGCGCGGCCAATGTGGCCCGGGTGTTATCCGCCTGTAAGCCATTATTGAAAACCCGCCTGGACAAACTGAGCGAATTCCAGATTGAGAAATGGAAAGCGGGCCGACTGAAAACCGCAAAGCCGACCACGGTCAAGCGCGACCTTGCAGCATTGAAGACGGCATTAACCAGGGCCGTGAAATGGGGCATTATGACGCGAATCCAGCGGCACCAGTCAAAGTAAAGACCCCTGATGATAAACGGGTGCGCTACCTGTCTGACAAGGAGCGTAAACGGCTACTGAAGGCGTTATCTTCACGGGAT
>PVMK01174241.1_pt1 | contig 12779 bp, 8 predicted proteins | sample 1853481 | NCBI WGS metagenome assembly PVMK01 (sample SAMN08533507, study PRJNA380276) | Marine sediment metagenome, whole genome shotgun sequencing project.
CCAACCCTCTGCTTGGGCAACTGACTGTGTGGGGCGGAGCATTGTTCCTGATCTGGTACGGGGCGATTGCCTTCCGTTCTGCATGGCAAGGTGGCACCCTGCAAACAAATGTTGCCCAGAAAACAACCTTCCGGGCCGTCATGACGGCGACCTGGCGATCACCTTACTCAACCCACACGTCTACCTGGACACCATGGTTCTACTGGGTGGCATCAGTGGACAGTTCCCCGATAGTCAGCGTCTGCTCTTCGGCGCCGGCGCCATGACGGCATCCTTCATCTGGTTCTTCTCACTCAGCCTTGGTGCCGGGATGCTGGCGCCGATCTTCCGCAAAAAGTCTGCCTGGCGAATTCTGGATGGTGTCGTCTGTCTGACAATGTGGGGCATCGCTGTTTCACTGCTCTGGAGCAAGATTATCTAAGGTGGAACACCCAGTACCGTGTAAGCCCTAAACTATCGCACCTTGCCGGCACACCAAATTCCGGCGCAATTTTGCGACATTTCAAGATATACATAGGCACTGGTTTGATCGCCAGGTGACCTTTTCTTGCAGATCAGAGTCAACAAGACTTTCTCATTTCCCCCGGCCTGAATACCTCAATACTAAAGTGACAGAAAAATAAGGCCCCACCACCTTTGACCCCGACACCCTGTTGGGTATAATTAGCAGCATCTGCTTGTGCAGATCTTTGACACAGCTTTGCAGATAGATGCCTTTAGTACCTTGTAACTCATAAAATGTCGCAATATTGCGATGGGATTTGGTGCACCAACAAGGCGTGGCTGAAGACGCATAGCACCGCTATGTAACCGAAGCCACAACGCAGTTGGTGTGTCAAATAACAAGCAAGATGCGTTAGTTTATGGGTTATACGGTACTAGATCATTCGAAGCACGGGAACTAACGTATGTTCTCTGGAGGTTTCCGATGAAACAATTATTTGTTTTCTCAATATTCTTCTCGTTGATTTTCCTTGCCGATCACAGTTGTTTTGCTCAATCTCCCCACGCACAAAACTATCCAGGCCAATTCAGCCATCACGACAAGTGATCCGGATATCCCTCTGGATGAACTGGAAGTCATGCTTATCCCAATGACCAGCGATGAGTTGCTTATTGAGGCAGATGAGTTGGCTGGCGTTACTCAAAGAAACGACAACGCAAATTTCAAAAGAGCAGTTAGAGATAAAGAAAAAGAACAGATTGATTGAAAAGAAGGAGGACGCCGCGGCAACCTCAACAAACAAGGGACTTTGAGGAAAAAACCGAACAGGCTGTCGAAAAAGCGACCGAGGACAAAGTAGAAATGCTGGCAGATATGAATGCTCTGCAAATTCTAAAAATTGCAAGAGTCGACCGCTTGAATGCTGTCCTCAGCGCAATCACAGAAAAAACAGGCCTGGCGGAGGGAGGTAAAGAACCTGAACAAGTCATGCCTTACCGCCTCTACATAAAAGCTATTAGCGGCATTCAGGTTGATACCACCGACTTATATGCGGCGTGGGTGAATGTCTACGGTTGGCTGCTCTCATCCGAGGGAGGAATGCGCTGGTTGGTAAATATTTTAAAATTCACCATTATAGTTTTCGTGTTCTGGGGACTAAGCAAGGTCATCGGCAGAACGGCCCAAAAAGTATTAACAATATCTCCAAGTAATTCCAGCATACTCAATAACTTCATAATCAGTAGTTCGCGACGGCTGACATTTTTTATTGGCATTCTTGTAGGGTTGTCTGCACTGGAGATTAATATAGGCCCACTTATCGCCGTCATTGGTGCTGCCAGTTTTGTCGTCGCCTTTGCCCTGCAAGGAACATTAAGTAATTTTGCAAGCGGCATCATGATAATGTTTTATCGGCCTTTTGATGTCGGTGACCTGATAGATGTTTCCGGGGAATATGGGATCGTCGAGTCAATGACTCTGGTCTCTACCTCCGTGATGACTCTGGATAAGAAGCTGATGATTGTACCCAACAACGATATCTGGGGAAAAACCATCACCAATGCCACCAAAAGCATTGTAAGGCGAGTAGACATGGTTTTCGGCATTGGTTACTCAGACAATGTGGAGCAGGCCAGACAGGTGATGGACAAAATCCTCGCTGACCACCCGAAAGTCTTGCCCGATCCAGAACCTGTTGTCAGGCTGCATGAACTGGGAGATTCCTCGGTTAATTTTATATGTCGCCCATGGGCAAAAACAGCCGATTACTGGGACGTCTATTGGGATGTGACCAGGCAGGTAAAAGAATGTTTTGATGCTGAGGGAATCTCCATCCCCTTCCCGCAGAGAGACATTCACATTTATAACGAAGATGCTTAAAACATTCAAAGTCAGGAATACTGTCAACCGGACACGCTTTAATGTGCCTCTGCATCCTTCTGCCTCGTGAAGTATCGATTCAAAAATAATTCATGGGTTATACTGGTTTCATATTTTATTTAGTGGTTTGTGTAGTAAACCATACAGAATATGTACATATTTTTACTTATTGACATAATTGCACTTTCTTTAATAATATGAAGCGGTACTGTATAAAACACTGACTTTGATAAGACCCACACGCAAAGGCGTTTTGGGTTACGGAAGGAGCAAAGAAAATGTTGACCGTCGCAATGAAGGATGCAAGAGGGGAACTGGCTGAGCTTTTAAACAAAGTCGCCTATGCCCATGAGCGTGTAGCAATCACACGTCATAGAAAAAATGTCGCCTATCTGGTCTGTGAAGACGATATGAAACTGATCCGCTTTATTGAAGACAAAATAGATAGAACAGCAGCTATTGAGGCCATGAATGAAGGTGGCGACAATATCACTTTTGATGATCTGATGAAAGACGTTGGGCTGTAATCAATGCCATACTCGATCGAGTTTAGTTCGCGAGCGACCCGAGACTTTAAAAAGTTAGCGAAAACGAACCGAGCAATGGCAGCTAAAATCAAAGGTGCCATTGCTGAGCTTACTGATGAGCCACGACCAAGAGAGGTGGAAACATTGTCTGGGACGAACCCCTCCCTACAGCGCATAAGGGTTGGGAATTTTCGTATCATCTACGAGATAAAAGAGGAACAACTTCTTGTATGGGTCGTCAGGCTGGGCGATCGAAAAGAGATTTATCGCTTCCTAAAGTAGCAATGTCATTGGTATGCAATTCCTACATTGCAGGGTATTTGAGATACTTACCCCTATCAACACAGAACGCGAACAGAGCCTATCATTTTAAGAGTTGCTCAAAACTGACAAGCACGGAAAAAATCCTGATTATAATGGACTTTTTGCTGAAGCACCTGCAGGAGGCCGTAAAGCCGGGTTGCCCGCAGATCACAATTAAGCATCCGTTCTGCCAGGCGACCGGATTCAGGTCGGTCGCTGTAAAACCGTCGCAATGTAGCCTTCGCTCTGGCCGGATCGGAGATCATCGGCAAAACCCTCTTGGCACGCGCCCTGGACAGCACCTCCCGCCCCTTTTCTGTAGCACCCAATAGTCGCAAATAGATCGGGCCTTGCTGCAAGTAGTCACGCATTTCATCGTTGGTTACCTGCAACAGCACATAGCTCAATATTCGCTGGATACGCGTCAACGTCCAATGACGTGACTTGATTGAGCCAGCCAGGTCAGCATAATTGGTCGCCGTCATGGCCGCATCGACCAAGCGCTGCTCCAGACCATCCTCAACCTGATAGAGATCTCGCAGGCCCTCCACCTCCTGAAGCAGAAAGGTCTGCAAAGAGGCAAAGAGTCGACCATAATCGAGAGACCTCCCTTCATCAAGGGCGTCTTTCAGGATCTTTCGGCAGACATCAGGCAAGAGATGATCGATCTTGCTACCTTCGGTAACCTGCTTACGAATACCGGTAGCGCTTGCGATATGGCCGGTGATATCGGTACTGTGGTAACCGACACCAAGCCGTGGAATTGTGAAGGCCTGTATCGGACTGGAAGTCGTTTGCAGAGCCCGCAGATATTCGATGCCGAGGATATTATTGGGTGACGCTATCAGACCGGCAGGTAAACCCGGAGCCAATGCTGATATGACCTCAGCCCGTGCCACCGGATAACTGACTCCTTGTCGCAGACGTTCGCGCGTTCCCTTCTCAATTGTGTCAGAACACTCAACCAGGAGTTGTGCAATCTCTTGCAAGGGGGCCACTTCTCCAGATTCACTACCGAAACAGAGCGTATCAACAACACCGAGAGCATTCAGAGTACGCACCGCCCCCATGGCAAAATGAGGCGCGCTGTTACAGGCAAAAGGAAAAGGCAACTCCAGTACAAGGTCGACACCGGCAGCAAGAGCCATCTCGGTTCGCACCCATTTGTCAACCAGGGCGGGTTCGCCACGCTGCAGAAAATGGCCGCTCATAACCGCAACACCGGCATCGGCAGCAGTGATTCGCAAACTTTCCTGCAAATGGTGCAGGTGACCATTATGGAAAGGGTTATATTCAACGATCAGGCCGACAGTACGCATATGAGCAATTCAATCCATAACTTTAGCGGCTTCTTACAGCCATACTGCTATCTCACTATCTTTCACTCAAACGTCCTGTTCTCCTGTTCCATGACTCTGATAAAAGTGGTTCGCTTGGTCAACTCTCTCAAAGCCGATGCGCCAACATAGGTACAGGTCGAGCGGAGACCGCCGAGAATATCACTGACAGTTTCAGAAATGGGCCCACGGTAGGGAACTTCAACCGTTTTGCCTTCAGAAGCACGGTAATTGGCCACCATGCCGGCATGTTTTTTCATAGCAGTTTCAGAACTCATCCCGTAGTAAAGCTTAAACTGCTGACCATTGCGTTCCACCAGTTGGCCACCGCTCTCGTCGTGACCGGCAAACATGCCACCGAGCATCACAAAGTCGGCCCCACCTCCAAAAGCCTTGGCCACGTCCCCGGCACAGATACAACCACCGTCGGAAATGATACGGCCGCCGAGGCCGTGGGCAGAATCGGCACACTCAATCACAGCTGAGAGCTGCGGGTAACCAACCCCGGTCTTGACCCGGGTGGTGCAAACCGAGCCGGGTCCGATACCGACCTTGACGATATCGGCACCGGAAAGAAGCAACTCTTCCACCATTTCGCCGGTAACCACGTTGCCGGCAATGATGGTCTTATCAGGAAAAGCATCGCGTACCTTGCCAACGTATTCGACAAATGATTCGGCATAACCATTGGCAACATCAATACAGATGAACAAGAGTTCCGGGTGCTGACCAAGAATCCGGGACAACTTATTAAAATCCTCGTCCGCCACTCCGGTACTGACCATGATCCGCTCGAAGATATCATCAGCCTTCTGCTGATCGATGAAGGTCTGCCAGTCTTCGAGGCTGTAGTGTTTGTGAATGGCGCAGAGCATGCGGTGCTCAGCCATTACTTCGGCAACCTCGAAGGTGCCGATGGTGTCCATGTTGGCAGCGATGATCGGCACACCACTCCATTGCCGCTTGCTGTGAAGAAAAGTAAATGTCCGGTCCAGTTCGACCAGGGATCGGCTTTTCAGGGTCGAGCGTTTCGGGCGGATCAACACATCCTTGAAGCCCAGTTTCATGTCAGTTTCGACGCGCATGAAGAGGTCCTTTCGATTATTGAAATATTGTCTGTCAGTTTTCAGTTTTATTGCGAAGCGTTTGGTCGTTGATTTTCAACGCTCTTGCCCGTTGCTACAACAGCCCTGCCGAGAGCTTTGCAAATCACAACCTTTCAGCGGCAAATACGATACAAAGCCGCAACCTTCTTCATCAGCGATCGCAAGTAATCAACACACCGACCACCCCGTGCAAGAAATGCCAAGCGCAGCGCAAAGCCTTCTTTGGTTACTTTCTTTGGCTTTGGAAAGAAAGTAACTCGGCTGTCGGCCGGGACCGACGGTTTTAGCCTTTATAATCATACTTAACACCATTCGTAAACAGTATACTTAATTCTGCAGTAACTATTCAGTTAACAACTTAAAGGCTGTCATTCCCGAGGGTGTAATCGGGAATCCAGATTTTAAATCATGGCTCCCCGATAGAACCATTCGGGGATGACAGACTTTATTACCAATGGTTCAGGTTATGCTGAGTAGTTACAAAATTTATAACTGAACAACTATCTGCTCCCCAACCCGGTTTTCTCCCGGTGAAATGATCGTCCGATACGCCATTGCTTCAACTCCGGAATCAACAGCTTCTCTGAGCAGACGGCCGTATTCCACATCAATTGCATCAGCCGGAGTAAATGCCTCAGCCTCACCACGCTGCACCAGAAAAAAGATCACTGCCCTCCAACCGGCCTTTACAGCGGTCATTAAATCACGCAGATGTTTCTGCCCGCGCGTGGTGACCGCATCGGGGAAACAGGCAACAGCCGGCTGACAACAGAGGGTTACGTTTTTGACTTCCAAAAGGACCTTTTCTCCTGAACCTTTCAGCATAAAATCAATACGGCTATCGGCAAACGGGAATTCAGCGCGAACCGTATAATCCTGAAATTCAGGGATGCCGTTACTCCGCAAGGCCTCCTCAACCACCCGGTTAGCACGATGGGTATTGATATCGACCCAATGGTTGTTGACCTGCACCAATTCCCATGACCAGGCAAGTTTGCGCTTCGGGTTATCACTCCTGGACAGAAGAACAGTCTGACCAGGCGTTGCACACTGCCGCATGCTACCGGTATTTGCGGTATGTGCCGTCACCAGGGTGCCATCATTCAATTCGACATCAGCCAGAAAACGCTTATAGCGACGTACCAGGCGACCTTCGATTAGCGGTTGAGGCAACTTCATCACAGCTCCTTGAGAATTTCGGCAAACAGGAAAGGATTTGACTCTCAATCATCACTCACTTATCCTAGCGCCCGTTGGACTAACAACAATTTTATCGCCAACCACCTGATTTGGCAGAAAATTTCGACTTATGACGAACGATTTGCAAAATTCCGGGACACCAAGCCCGTTGCACCCTGATGCGGTGCGCATCCTGCCCTTGGGGGGCCTCGGTGAAATTGGTCTCAACATGATGGTTATCGAGACCGAACAAGGCCTGTTGATCATCGACTGCGGCCTGATGTTCCCGGAAGCCTACATGCTCGGCATCGACCTGGTCATCCCCGACATTGCGGCCATCGCAGACCGCCGGGACGAGATCGTCGGTATCGTTCTGACTCATGGTCATGAGGATCACATTGGTGCCATCCCCTTTCTGCTTGAAGCTCTCGGCTGTCCTCCTATCTTTGGTTCACCACTGACGTTGGGATTGCTCGACAACAAACTGGAAGAGCACCAACTGAAGGACAAGGTTAAATGCCGGAGCGTCAAAGTTCGTGAACCGATCAGCATCGGCCCTTTCGAAGTGGAGTTCTTCCGTGCTGCTCACTCGATCGTCGATGGCTGCGGTCTGGCAATCCGCACCCCGGCCGGGTTGATCGTACACACCGGTGACTTTAAACTCGACCCGACCCCGGTGGACAACCAGCCTACCGACCTTGGCCGTCTGGCAGCCTACGGCGAAGAAGGGGTCTTGCTGCTGCTCTCTGATTCCACGAATGTTGAGAACAGTGGGCAGACGCTCTCCGAGCGCACAGTCGGTGAAGCCTTCGAGGAACTGCTGCCGCGCTGCACCGGTAAAATTCTGGTAGCAACCTTCTCCTCCAATATTCACCGCATCCAGCAGGTGATCAATGCCGCAGTGAAAGCGGACCGCAAGCTTCTGGTCTCCGGTCGCAGCATGGTCAGCAACATCGCCATCGCCCGGCAACTCGGATATCTGCATGTACCGGATGACATCCTCATTGACCTTCGGCAGATGCGCGACCTGCCGTCCCGGCGGGTTCTGATTCTGACGACAGGAAGCCAGGGCGAACCGCTTAGCGCCCTGTCACGAATTGCCATGAATGATCATAAGCAGATCCAGATCGAACCTGGTGACACCGTCATTCTTTCATCAAAGTTTATCCCCGGCAACGAACGAGCGATCACCCATGTGATCAATCACCTTTACCGGCGGGGAGCGGAAGTCCACTATGAGACAACCAGCGAAATCCATGTTTCCGGGCACGCCAGCCAGAACGACCTCAAAACCGTACTGAACCTGGTCAAACCGGAATATTTCGTGCCGGTACACGGTGAATACCGACACCTGGTGAAACATGCACAGCTGGCGCACAGCATGGGTTGGGCCGAGGACCGGGCAATTATGATCAGTAACGGCACTCCTCTGGTGCTTTCCGCCAACGGCCACCACATTGAGCCCCGGATTGAAACCGGCCGGGTTTTTATTGATGGCAAGGGTGTCGGCGATGTCGGGCTGATGGAATTACGCGATCGACGACACCTTGCCAATCATGGCCTGGTCATCGTCTTCCTGGCCCTGCACCAGAAAAGTGGAGAGATCATCTCCGGACCGGAAATCATCACCCGAGGCTTTGTCCCGGAGGACGAAAGTAAGGAGTTATTGAACGAAGCCAGGGATCTGGTTTGCCAGATGCTGGCCTCTCACAGCCGGGAGGCGATGGCCGACTGGGAGGAACTTCGCGTCGAAGTCCGCAAAACTCTGCGCCGATTATTCAACAAGACAATGGATCGTCGCCCCCTGATCCTGCCGATCATTATGGAACTGTAACCCTCAACGCGTAGCGAGAAACGCGAAAGCTCTTATAACAGCAACTATTCAGCACAATAAAAAAAGATGTCATTCCCGAGGGTGTAATCGGGAATCCAGACTTTAAAACATGGATCCCCGATAGAATCATTCGGGGATGACAGGCATATCTTCTGAATAGTTACTTAAAACGAAGTGGATACTTATGTCTTTTCTTGATGCAATATTACTCGGCATTCTTCAGGGTGCCACTGAGTTTTTACCGGTCTCATCAAGCGGCCATCTGGTCCTGGCCCAGCACCTGCTTGGCGACTTCGAGCAACCGGGTGTTCTCTTTGATGTGCTTCTGCATATCGGCTCCATGGTGGCTGTTATCCTCTATTTCTGGCGAGACCTGTCAGGGTTGATTTCCTCTCTCTGGAGACGTGATGAAGCTGCGGTGCAGCAGCGCTTTATGGTCTGGCTACTGATCGCCGGATCCGTACCAACAGCTGTAATCGGCCTGCTTTTCAAGGATTTTTTTATCGGTCTCTTTGAACGCCCGGCGATCGTATGCGTCATGCTGCTGGTGACCGGCAGCCTGCTCTGGCTGGCAGAACGTCTGCGCAACAAGGAGCAATCCCGCAAAAAGATGTCTTTCATTGATGCAATCGTGGTCGGCACGGTCCAGGGCGCCGCCATTATTCCGGGGATTTCCCGTTCCGGTTCAACCATCGCTGTCTTACTATTACGTGGCATCGACGGTGAAACAGCTGCTCGTTTTTCGTTTCTTCTGGCCTTGCCGGCGGTATTCGGGGCGGCTCTGCTCTCTCTCAAGGATCTGGATGCCGTGGCAACCGGGACCGTCTTTCCATATATTGCCGGAACAATTGCTGCACTGGTAACAGGACTGCTCTGTATTCACCTGCTCATGGGGATTATCCGACGTCGACGGCTGCACTGGTTCGCTCTTTACTGCTGGCTTGTCGGCGGCTTGGGGCTGGCCTTCCTACTCTAACCTGAATCCGTGAGTTCAGGTCTAAACCTTTGACCTTTTCCCTATAATTGCGCTAGCATGGCGTGAATTAATCACAGGGTCCCTTATGAGTGAAAAACCAAAAAAAACCTTTCTGCGCGAACACATCAAAAAGGAGATCGCCGGCCTGATCTGGATGGCAATTGGTATCTTTCTGCTTTTGAGCCTGATCTCGTTTAACAACAGTGACCCCTCCTTCAACAACAACCTTGATCCGACCTTAATTTACAACATCTGTGGCAAGGTCGGCGCCTATGTGTCCGATCTTTTTTTCCAGGTCATCGGCCTGCCGGCCCTGGTGATTCCTTTTGCCTGCCTGCTCTTTGCCTGGCGACTGTTGAAATTTCGCGACCTGCACCCTCGTACGTATAAGATCATCGCGTTTGTAGTGATGCTGGTTTCTATTGCCGGTTTAATTTCACTCAAGGTTGAAAAGGTCGCTCTTTTCGGACAGACCCTGAATCAGGCCGGCGGTTTCATCGGTTTTTTCCTGGCAAGCGCCCTCAAGGGCTGGTTCAACCTGACAGGGGCTACTATCTTCCTGTTTGTCTTCCTTTCTGTCTCTGCCATGCTGGTTGCCCGCTTTTCTATGGTGCTCTTTCTCGAGGGATTACTTGCCCGCTTTGCAGGTTCCCTCGAAAGACGCCGCGAGGCCCGTACAGCCAGGAGAGCTTTGAAGGAAGCCAAAAGCCCCAAGAAGGAAAAAGCAACCGTCATCCGTGCCCCGGAGCCCCCTCCAGTACCAGTAGTGAAAGTAAAAAACAAAAAGAGCAGTAAAAATAAGACCCAGGACAATCAGGAAGCCTTCGAGTTTCTGGAACCCTCCGGGACCTACCACCAGCCTTCCCTGAACCTGCTCGACCATGACGGTGAGATAGCGAAGCCGGTTGACAAGGACGCCTTGATGATGAACGCCCGGCTTCTGGAGAACAAATTGCTCGACTTCAACGTCGAGGGTGATGTCTCCGAGGTCAAACCGGGACCGGTGGTCACCATGTACGAGTTTGCTCCGGCACCGGGCGTCAAGGTCAACAAGATTGCCGGGCTGTCCGACGACTTGAGCATGGCGCTCAAGGCACTCTCGATCCGCATTGTTGCCCCGATTCCCGGTCGTGGCGTGGTCGGCATCGAGATTCCCAATCGCGAACGTGAGATGATTTATCTCAAGGAAATTTTTGCTACCAAAGAGTTCCAAAAAACGGGAGGACGCCTGCCGATCGCTCTGGGAAAAGATATCTTCGGCCATACTGTGGTTTCCGATCTTGCCAGGATGCCTCACCTGCTGGTGGCTGGCGCGACCGGAACCGGCAAATCGGTTTCGATCAACTCCATGATCTTGTCACTTCTTTATCATGCCGATCCACGTGATGTTCGCTTGATCATGGTCGACCCGAAGATGCTGGAACTCTCAATGTATGAGGGCATTCCTCACCTGCTGCTGCCGGTAGTGACCAATCCGAAGAAGGCAGCCCTGGCTCTCAACTGGGCTGTGCGCGAGATGGAACGCCGTTACAAGTTGATGTCAGACAAGGGCGTGCGCAATATCGACGGCTACAACCGCAAACTAGCCAAGGAAGAGAAAGAAAAGACCGGTAAACACAAGCAGAAGCTTGACAGTGCCACCTCTGTCGACCTCATGGAAGAGGCCTTGCCGGAGATTGAACTGGCTGCTGAAGGGGAGGAACTCGACCACAGTCACCTGCCCTACATCGTGGTTATTGTCGATGAATTGGCCGACCTGATGATGGTGGCCGGACGAGAGATTGAAGAAGCCATCGCCCGCCTGGCGCAGATGGCACGCGCCGCCGGCATCCACCTGATCCTTGCCACGCAAAGACCGAGTGTCGATGTTATCACCGGTCTGATCAAGGCTAACTTCCCGACCCGTATCTCTTTCAAGGTCTTCTCGCGTATCGACTCGCGTACCATCCTTGACCAGATGGGCGCCGAAACCCTGCTCGGCAACGGCGACATGCTCTTTCTGCCGCCCGGAACCGGCGCGGTACAACGCGTCCATGGCGCCTTCGTTTCGGAAATTGAAGTACAGCGGGTGGTTGACTTCCTCAAAAGGCAGGGCCAACCTGACTACGACAAAACGATCCTTGATACCCCCCCGGCGACAGCGAACGATGGCAACGGCGACGATGAGTATGATGAGAAATGGGATGAGGCCTTGGCCGTCATCGCCAATGCCGGACAGGCTTCAATCTCCATGCTGCAGCGCCGCCTGCGTCTCGGCTACAATCGTGCCGCGCGTATGATTGAGAAGATGGAGAATGAGGGAATTGTCGGACCTTCTGACGGTACCAGCCGGCCGCGCGAGGTGTTTATCAACAAGATGGGTGCCGACGAGCAAGGGGAGAACTAAGGAAGAGGATCTGTTTTGGCGCAGAACATTGAAAGGCCGGCATTTTAGCCGGCCTTTCTGTTTGTTGCCTATGTTTTTATGCGCTCTTTAGAACTCCTGCCACGGGGTGACACTGTTCCAGCCACCCGTTGTAGTTCCTTGCGGCCCGGCCTGGGTGTAGTTTGGGTCGGCAAGGCGATGGCAGTTCTGCGCCGAGGTAGCCTGTGACAAGGAGATGCTCCGATTCTCAGGGGCCAAGCTAGACCCTGCACCATTGGTGTCTGATGCAGGCGTTGTGAAGCTGTTGTCCCAGGTGTTGTGGTTGGTATCCAGGCAGTTTGATATCAGCAGGCGCGGCAACCGCGAGGCGTGCGGGTTATGGCACTTGGAACAGGTAAACTGGTGGAAGTTCGCATCCGTACCGCTGTCATTCATGGCTCCAGTACCAGTGTTTTCAACAACTACGGTGGCACCCCAGTTGTAATTCCCATAATTATATTGACGTGTTGAAGTGTCTACACGCGGAGAATACTGAAAGGCAGTAGAATCTGTACCTCGCAGACCCCGTGCTTCTGTACCTGCAAACGACCAAACACCTGTTTTCCTATCCTCTGTTGACAATTTTGCGTTCAGATATGCCATAACCGGGGCTCCACCTGGAATCCCTTTCCCAGAGAAGATGGTCCAGGTCGTCGTCGGGAAACGCTTTGCCATCGTAAACAGGTTGTTGGCAACCGAGCTACCGCCACCCTTGACCACGGCCGCATGACCGTTGGTGCCGATCCAGTCGTTGCTCGCGGTGCCGAACTTGTTGATCGATCGTGCCATC
>PVMK01189047.1_pt1 | contig 12779 bp, 13 predicted proteins | sample 1853481 | NCBI WGS metagenome assembly PVMK01 (sample SAMN08533507, study PRJNA380276) | Marine sediment metagenome, whole genome shotgun sequencing project.
ACAAGTCGTTCCAGCAGGCCCTGGCCGACAAGTCGTTCCAGCAGGCCCTGGCCGACAAGTCGTTCCAGCAGGCCCTGGCCGACAAGTCGTTCCAGCAGGCCATGGCCGACAAGTCGTTCCAGCACGCTCTGGCTGACAAGTCGTTCCAGCAGGCATTGGCCGACAAGTCAATCCAACAAGCGCTAAGCGACAAAGCAGTCAGCCAGGCGCTGGGCAATCAGGTAGTTAGTCAGGCACTGAGCAACAAAGTAATCAGCCACCCAGAGCTTGCTGCAATGCCTTCTCGCTAATGGCCTCCATAAAAACCTCATTATTAATCAGCAATTCAAATTCATCGGTCTGCATGAATTGCGCGAGTGATTCATCGCCAAGCACGACATCGTCGCTGGTGATTTGATCGGCACGGTAGCGTTCAGCCGGAACAATGGTACCTGAAGCCATCTCGCTGTCCGGCGGATAATTACCGCCAAAGAAAACAACGGCTGCGATCGCGACTGCGAGAGCTGCAACCAACATCCATACCTTTGTATTGCCAATTTGTCCTGATTTCATCTTTCTACTCTCCCAATTAGTCTAATGTCACAATCCACGTTCCTGCCGTAAAAAACAGCGGCCTTCTATTCAAGTACTCCGTTGAGCATAAAAAGTTGGTAAAGACTCCGAAATACTCAGTGCCAGGCACCGAGCGTATCTTCATACACCCGCTGACCGTCATGCGAAATCCCAATCCGTATATCCTTTCCATGGTTTTCCGAATCGGGTGATTGTCTTAAAAATACTACAAAATGGTGCTTTCCCTGATTCACCACGCGCATAGCCCCCCCCAGGAGCTCCAGCGTGTCAATAAAGCTGCCATCGCCGCGGTCATCCTGGGCGAAGCCGATGACAATTAAACCGGCCTTTTCAAAATCGAGTTCGATTTCGATGAGCTGACTTGAATCAAGGTCAAATTCAAGCGCCCGTCCGTTTTCACTCACGTTCAGTGACACGGTACCGGACAATCCATCCAAATCAAGCAACAGGCGGTCTCCCCGACCGGGGGCTTTAACCTGGTCGCTGGCCACCATGGTGCCCACCATGTTGACCGTGTCTTGCTGCGTTATTTTCCTGGAACCGGCCTCATAAAAACCAACGGCCAAGAGAAGGCCGGCTGCAAATGCCATTCCGCCGGCAACCGGATTGAAACCGGTAAGGAACTCCGGAAGCCTGAACAGCTTTTGCCTGGCCGGCAGTTGTACCTGGTCAAGAATAGTGCGAGACAGATCAGACGGCGGATCCAATTCCGGCATATTACGGAACGCATTATTCAACTCAAGGAGTTCAGCCCGAAATGTCACTGCCTCCGGCGATGTATTGAGAACTGCCTCCAGTTCCCTCTGCTCTTCCGGACCCAGCTCGCCGTCGATACCGGCGTTGATCAGGTTTATGATGTGTTGATCCAACATGATCAGAAAATTCCACTTCCTTTGAGTTTCTCTTTCATCAACTGGCGCGCTGAATACAAACGGGATTTGACGGTTTTTTCCGGGATGTGCAGGATTTCACTGATCTGCCGGTAGCTGCATTCGGAGAAATGCCTCAGCACGACAACGGTCCTGTAGTCTTCCTGTAATCCCATTAAACTTTCCTGAATGCCCCTGGAAATATCATCGGCGCGAACAAAATCATCCGGACCGCGCGTACTTGAAATTTCCCGGTCGTCGAGAGACACATGGTTCCTGTTGCGCTTGATCTGGTTAATTGACTCATTAATCGCTATCCGGTATATCCAGCTGAAAAATTTAAATTCAGGCTTGTACTGATCCAACTGCTCGAAGGCTTTTAAAAATACCACCTGTGTCACATCCGCAGCATCATCCGGATTTCCAACAATGCGATAAGCGGCGTTATAAACAGGTCGCTCGTAGTCTCCCAACAACTGCTCCAGCGCCCGCCGGTCTCCACGCTTGCAACGTTCAATCAGCGCTTGATCTCGGCTATTACTCATAACTACTGTGCACCGGCAGAAAAGTTGGTGAGAAAGATGAAATAGTTCGGCGCCGGGTTTTTATATGCTGATTTCATTGTCCTGAATCAGGAAGAAGCCGTTTCGATAATGAACAGCTTGTCGAAACCCGAATAGCGGAAAATATCGTTGATGTGACTGTTGACATTGATCAGCTTGAGCCCTGTAGCATTGACCATCAGGCGCTTGTGGGTTTTGAGCAGCACACCGAGTCCCGCGCTGGAAATGTAATCCAGCGCCGCCATGTCCAGGATGCACTCATCCAGCACCCGGTCCAGGAACTCCTGGGCCTTTGGGGCCTCTGCCGCATCCAGCCGGCCACTGACAACCACTGCCCCGCTGTCGTTGAAATCAATGTTAAACATCCGCCTCAGCCACCTTGTTTGTGAATGTTATTTTACTTGTTCGTCCATGATATTCGTAATTGATGGAATCCGCCATTTTCAACACCAGGTAAAGGCCCAGGCCACCGGGCGTTCGATCAGCCAGCGGCGCGTCCACGTCCACCTTTCCCGACCCGGTGGGATCGAAACGGTCCACATTGCAATCGGTGAGACTGACTTTGATCCCGTTATCGATTGCCTTCATTTCGATCACTATGTCGCAGGTGGTTTCCGTGTTATACGTCACCATGTTGACGAACAGTTCTTCCAGTGACAAGTCCACTTTCATGCGCACTGACTCATCGATATTTCCCTGCGCGAAAAACTGCTCCGTATCCGCCACAATTTTCTGGATTTCCTCAAAACTGCGCTTGTATCTTTTTCTCATGACACGGCCTCCGGCAATCTCCTGACTAATACGATCGTAATATCATCTGCCTGTTGCACACCTTCACCGTGCTCGAAAGTTGCGTTAAGCAATTGCTTGCACAATTTAGACATGGGCAAACGATGGTAATATTCAAACAACTGCCCCACCCGCTTTTCTCCAAACTGCATCCCCTGTGCATTCTCATACTCAAAGATCCCGTCGGAAAGCAGCGCCAGGACATCGCCCGGTTCCATCTTGATCAGTGCGGCGTCACCCGCATCTTCAATTTCGAGGATGCCGACCGGGAAATTGGTGGGCTTGTGCCAGTCACAATGTTCTTCAGCCGCCTTGAAATGCAGGATGGGCCCCTGGCCCCCGGAATGAAATCGCACGATGTGTGTCACAGGATCGAGAAATCCCATGAAGGCGGTAATAAACCGGTCTTCAGGAAGGTCTTCCGCCAGCTGGTTATTAACGTGTTTGTACGCTTCTTCCAGGCTTGCACCGCAACGGAAGGCGACCCGCAGCATGGCCTGCATTTGCGTGGCTGAAAGAGCCGGACCGAAACCATGCCCCGTGGCATCGCCCAACAACATAAAGAGCTGCTCATCCAGCATGACCAGGTCGAACATGTCACCGCCGGTCTGGTCGGTCGGCAGAAATTGCCCGTGCAGATCATAGCCAGCTACCCCGGGCATTTCAGTGGGCAGTGTGCTCATCTGGATTTCCCGGGCCAGGGATACCTCTTCGTCCAGCCGTTCCTTGAGCAACAGGGCTTCGGTCAACTGGGTCCGCTGAACGGCAACCGCGCACTGGGCAGCCAGGATCATGGCTACCCGCTCATCATTGGCATCAAATACACCACTGTATTTGTTCAATAACTGCAGAACACCAACCGGCTGTTTTTCACGGCCCAACAGGGGAACATTCAGGACGGACTGGGTTTTGTACCCCGTGGCGCGATCCACCGCACCCCGGAAACGGGGGTCGCTGTAAGCATCGCCTACATTGATAATCTCCCGGCTGGCCAGGCATTCACCCACCACTCCTTCTCCTGCGGCAATGCGTGGTTGCGGCATGAAGTGCGGCACTCTCATGACCAGTTCATTTGAATCCCGTTCAAACAACCACAAAGCTCCCTTGTCAGCGGCAAGCACTGACTCGCCTGCCTGCACAACTTCAGTCAGCATGTGGTCCAGGTCAAATGGTTCTGCGAGTTTCTGGGTGACGTCAAGAATCCTCGCAAGGGAATCCTGGCTCAGACGAGGTGGCGTGATTTCCTGGGTCATTAAAACCTTTGTTCCGGGTGAAATACCTTGCACTGTTTTAAATGTAGCAGAGATTGTCCGCAAAAGACGCGAAAGAATTCAATCTGAAATTGATGCGTATCATGCTTATAATATTTTTCTATTGTTTTCATAATATCTATCAATTTTACTTATAACCGTGTTCTGGCTACTATCATCCCGTAAATTTAACCCGGCCCCTGCCGGCAAACATGAACCGTTCAAGCAAAGGAAACAAAATTATGACCGATTTCATTCAATCTACCGTACCCCAGGTGGTGTTCAAAACCCGTGTAAGAGATGAAAGCATAGAAGGATCCAACCCCTTCCGCTGGCAGGATGTAAGCACAGACGATATTTTCAAAGGTAAAAAAGTCATCGTATTCGCCTTGCCGGGGGCATTTACTCCTACCTGTTCCAACTCACATTTACCCGGTTTCGAGCAGAACTACAATGAGTTCAGGAGCCTGGGGATTGATGAAATTTATTGCCTGAGCGTGAACGATGCTTTCACGATGTTCCAGTGGGGCAAACACCAGGGTGTGGAAAAAATTAAATTGCTGCCCGACGGCAGCGGGAATTTCACCCGTTTGATGGGCATGCTGGTTAAAAAGGACAACCTGGGCTTTGGCGAACGTTCCTGGCGTTATTCCATGCTGGTCGAAGATGGCAATATCAAACAGGTGTTTTCAGAACAGGGCAAAATCGACGACTGCCCGATGGATCCCTTCGAAGTCAGTGGCGCCGACACCATGCTCAAATATCTGAAAGCCTCCTGAACTATTTATTCGGTTTGTTATCATTCTAAATGGGCTAAGCAAAGTTACCGGAGTCAATCATGAGCATGCTTCTCAAATCCTTGCTGTTATCTTTTACCGTGGTCAGCGCGATTGCACCTGCGATGGCAAAAGACGATCCACCTGAGGTTTCCATTGAAGGACTGGAACTGGTGGATAAAGACCGGCGCGGGGAAATTTACGCGGATCCCGGTATCGACTGGAGCCAGTACACACAAATCATGCTGGATCCAGCCACCGTAGCCTTCCGCCGGCACTGGCAGCGTGATCAGAACCGCTCCTACGCGTTCAAGATCCGGGCGAAAGACATGGAAAAAATAAAGACGGAAATGTCTGAGCTGTTCGATGAAGTATTCACCAAAGAACTGGGCGAATCCGGTGGATACACCATCACGGACCAGGCCGGCGACGAAGTGATGCGTATCAAGCCGGCCATCGTCGACCTGGACGTATATGCGCCCGATACCCTGAATTCCCCCGGGCGGTCCACGCAATTCACGGAATCCGTCGGCAGAATGACCTTGAAGCTCGAAATTTACGATTCCGTTACCGGAGACCTGATCGCAACAGCAAGCGACCGGCGGGAAGCACCCCGCCGCGGTTACATGCAGTGGACCACCAGCGTCACCAACCGCGCCGAGGCCCGGCGCATGCTGCAACGGTGGGCGAAGGATCTGGTCAAGCGACTGGATGAAGCCCGTGGTGCAGGCAAAGGCGATAGCTGAGCAAAATCTGGATAGGGCTTTTATGCTTTCACGCCTCTCCCTGTGGATACTCAACCAGCTTGGCTGGGTGGTCCAGGCGGATTATCCGGAGGTCAAAAAATACGTGGTGATTGCTGCACCACATACCAGCAACTGGGATTTCCCGCTGGGAATCCTGGCAGCCAAAGCGGTGAATCTGGATATTCACTGGATGGGTAAACACGCCCTCTTCCGTTGGCCCTGGGGTTGGTTTTTTCGCGCGCTTGGCGGCACCCCGGTTTTTCGCGAGCAGAGTCTGAATCTCAGTCAACAAATGGCCGAATTGTTTGCCCGCTCCGAGCGCCTTGTTTTGGCCCTGGCTCCGGAAGGCACCCGCAAAAAAAAAGACCATTGGAAAACCGGTTTCTATTACATCGCCCGCGCCGCCAATGTACCTGTCGTGATGGGCTACCTGGATTATGGACACAAGCAGGTGGGGATCGGCGGCGTATTTTATCCGGGCAACGATATCGAGACAGATTTCAATCAAATTCGTCAGTTCTATAAAAACAGGCGGGGGAAAATTCCGCAGAATGAAAGTCTGATTGAAGTCCGCCAAAGAGAGGACTAGCCCATCAGGGCCAGTCGGGTATCCTTCCAGGTGTCCAGGGTGCGCCCTCTGCCTGCAGTTCATCCTCCAATCGGGACAGGTCAGTGGAAATGGATTTCAACTCATCCAGTACCGCAGGCAACTGTTGCGCGGCAATGGCATAGGAATCCCGGAAATTTCCGGTGACCGGGGATTGGCTGCTCCAACTGCCACCAACGATGTTCCCGATCCGGGTCGTCAGGGACATCGGCACAGGCTCCGCCCTGTCCGCAACGGTGCTGTCGCCATTCAGCTTCACCTGCAGAGCCTGCATACGCGTGTTCAAGGTCCGTACGGCCTGTGCCTGTTCCTCGCCGGCCTCCGGTGTTGCTTCAACCGCTGCCACCATGTGATCGATCCGGTTCTGGATTTCATCGGCTGCCTTGTTTGCGCCGGTGACCGCCCGGTAAAGTTCAGCGGTCTGCGTCTGGAAGTCCAGCACAGCCTGCCGGTTTTCTGCTACCAACCCACCGCTGTACAGCGGTTTCAGGACAAAACTTTGTGACCCCGTGATGTCCACGAGTTCACCTTCCACCCGTTTGGACAGCGTGACGCTATAGTTTCCAGGCAGCGCCATGGGACCCTGTGGCGGTGACTCCCAGGGCGCCAGATCGGTGCTCGCTTCAAGATTGATCGGGTCCGGCGCCGGGTAACGCATGTCCCAGGCAACACGCTGAAAGCCTTTGTCCGCTGGCCCATCGATGCGCTGCACAACCTTGCCCCCGGAATCACGCACGGTCAGTGTAATGGATGGCGCCTCTTCACGATCCTCACGCCGCAACTGCTGCCAACTGGGGTACGGGTTATCATCCCCCTCTGCAGCGCGCTCCTTTTCAACTTCGCGTCGCTGTTCCTTTATTGTCTGGATGTCCGCGGGCAGATAGTAGGCGAACACCGCCCCGTATGGCGGATTGTCCGCGGTGTAACGACCTGTACCCCAGTCGCCTTTACCACCCCAGCCCCGCCGGCTGTCGGGGTTAAACAGCCAGCTATCGCGCACAGCGAACAATGTTGCTTCCGCATCGAGTTCATCCAGGGATGACCGCAGGGGCGCATAGTCGTCGAGAATGTAGATACCGCGGCCAAAGGTTCCGACGACCAGGTCACCTTCCCTGCGTTGTATTTCCAGATCACGCACGGCGATGGTGGGCAACGATGTCAGTTCATGCCAGTTGCCGCCACCATCGTTGCTGAAGAACAGGCCATACTCGGTGCCGGCAAACAACAGGCCTGGATCAACGTGGTCCTCGATGATGGTGTGGGCAGTGCCTCTTTCCGGCAGGCCGTTTACCATCAGTTTCCAGCTTTTGCCGCGATCTTCTGTCTTGAGAATGTAGGGTTTGTAATCACCACGTTTATGATTATCGAATACTGCATAGGCAACATCAGCGTCATGGTAGGAGGCTATGATGTCTTCAACCAGCGACATGTCCGGCACGCCTTTGAACGAATCGCTTCGTTGCCAGTTCTGGCCACCATCCTGGGTAACCTGGATCAGCCCGTCATCGGTGCCTGCGTAAATCAGGCCCTCCACCAGGGGACTTTCAGCCAGGGCGATCAGACTGCCGTATATGGATGTGGACATGTTCTTGGCAATGGTATCCACGCTCCAGATGCGGCCCATGACTTCCAGCTTGTTGCGGTCGATTCCACGTGACAGATCACCACTGACCGCTACCCAGCTCTCCCCGCGATCGTCAGATCGGAACAGGCGCTCGGAGCCGTAGTACAGACGCTTGTGGTTGTGCGGCGAGATGATTAGCGGCGAGTTCCAGTTCCATTTATAGGCGTTTTCATCGGCGCCCGGTTGAGGGGTAATCGCAAGCCGCTCGCCCGTTATGCGGTCAAACCTCGCCAGGCCGCCGTACTGATACTGTGCATAGACAATATTGGCGTTGTCCGGATCGATCTGCGTCTTGTAACCGTCGCCGAACTGGGCGACCCACCAGTCAGCATTGCTGATGCCGTCGGTGTAGGTGTTGCGGGACGGCCCGCACAGCGTGAAATTATCCTGGGTGCCGCCACACACGTTGTAGAACGGAAAATCATTATCGGGTGTGGCCCGGTAAAATTGCGTTGCCGGCAGATTCCCCACATGCCGCCAGGTATCACCCCGGTCCCAGCTCTCGTAAACACCGCCATCACCACCGATAAATAAATGATTTGTGTTGCGCGGATCAATCCACAGGGCATGGTCGTCCACGTGGCGGTTTTTAAAAGGCAGCTTCTCCCAGTTCGCACCTCCGTCCTCGGACACGTGGGTGAAGGTATCGACAGCATAAACACGTTCCGGATTGTGCGGATCGACATACAGCTCGTTGTAGTACTGGGGGCTGCTGGTCATGTGATCCGAGCGCTTTTCCCAGCTCTCACCAAAATCGGTGCTGCGGTAAACACCCCGATCTTCTTCGTCCGCCTCAATGATGGCGTAGAGGACATTGGGCGCAGAAGGCGCCATGGTCAGACCGATCCGGCCCAGGTCGCCGGAAGGCAGATCACTTTCAATCTTGCGCCAGATTTTACCGCCATCGTTTGTCTTGTGGATTCCACTACCGGGACCTCCGTTGATCAGCGTCCAGACGTGCCGCCGGCGCTGGTAACTGGACGCCACGATCTCATCCGGATTGGCCGGATTGATCACGAATTCATTGATGCCCGTATTTTCATCGATCCCGAGCAGCAGCTCCCAGGTCTCACCACCGTCGGTGGTCTTGAACAGTCCGCGATCACCGCCCGCGTTCCACAAGGGGCCTTGTGCTGCGACGAAAACTGTATTGCTGTCTTCGGCATGAATCCGGATCATCGAAATGTGCCCGGAATCCCTGAGCCCCATGTTTTTCCACGTCTTTCCGCCATCCAGAGAGCGGTAAACGCCATCGCCGGAACCAACGCTGCGCTGAGAATTATTTTCACCGGTGCCGACCCAGACGGTGCTGGGGTTGCCGGGGTCCATCTCGACAGCGCCAATCGCGTAAGAACCCTCATGGTCAAAAACAGGCGCCCAGGTGACACCGTTGTTTTCCGTTTTCCAGAGATTTCCGCTGGCCATGGAAACGTAATGAATTTCCGGGTGATCCGGGTTGAATGCAAAGTCGGACACGCGGCCAGAAGTCAGGGCGGGGCCGATGGATCTCAAACCAATGGCCGAGAGTGGATGTTCATCGGCTTGCGTAGCGGTGGGCAGAGAAAAAACCATAAGGATGATCAGGGTAATAAAGGCGATTAGCACCGATAGCAGTTTAATATGCAGCATGTTTGGTTCCAGTACTTTGATTGAGAATCACAGTTTACGTAAAAGGTCGCGTAAGCGCACGATAGGGTATCGGGTAGCTGTTACCAGATGTGAACAACGATGCTGGAATTTTGCTGGCAGGTGGTTCGGCCCCAAGGGACCTCTTACAGGTCTTTAAGGAAGGCGAGGAGGGCCTGGTTGCATTCTTCCGGCCGCTCTTGCTGGATCCAGTGGCCCGCGCCTTCCAGCCACTCGATGTGGCGTAAGTCCGGAACGACCGGCCGCATGCGCTGTTCCAGTTGTTCGCGATCCATTCCAGCGATAACCAGGTCCTGATCGCCCACAATGAACAGGGCAGGAATTTTCACCACCGGGTCGACATTTTCCATCAGTTCGTGGTTGCGGTCGAAGTTGCGGTAGTAGTTGAGGCCACCGCGGAAACCCGCCCGGATGAATTCCCCAACGTAATATTCAAGATCCTCTTCACTCAACCATTGCGGCAGAGCCTTTGGCATTCCCCAGCGGCCGATCCAGCCGCCGGCATCTTTGTGCTGATCGGTGATGACGGGGGGGTGCCTGGGCGTGTCCGGAGAACTGTAAAGCATACGCAGCAATCCTTCCGGGTTCGCATCATACTCCGCTTCCGCAACACCGGGTTCCTGATGGTAAAGAATGTAGTAAAAACGATCGCCGTGACGTTGCTTCCAGATCGTTGTCGGCGCCTCCCGCGGCAGCCCGAAATACGGCACACTGAGTGCGGCTACGGCCCGGAAACGATCCGGGTGCAGCAAGGCCGCGTGCCATGCCACTAAAGACCCCCAGTCGTGCCCCACGATGACGGCCTGATCTGCCCCGGCCTCGTCAACGATCCCGGCCATGTCGGCCGCCAGGTGCAAAATATCGTAAGCACGAACGTCAGACGGCGCATCGGTATCGCCGTAACCTCTCATATCGGGTGCAATTACGTGCAAGCCGGCCCCGGCCAGCGCATCAATCTGGTGCCGCCAGGAATACCACGATTCCGGCCAGCCATGCGCCAGGATAACCAGTGGATCACCGGCTGCGCCAGCCTCTGCGACCCGCATGCGCAGGCCGTTGTTCGAAATCATACGGGTCGGGGTGATCATAACCCGGCTGCTGCCGCGGCCCTTACTCGGCGGCTTTGCGCGCCTTGTAGCTGCGTATCGCCACGTTGAAGCGCTCGGCAATCCGCTCTTCCATGTCTACGGAATAATTGAATGATGAAATTATCGCCTGCTTGTTACCCTCGGTATTGTCCGGGTTATCTTCAGCTTCCTTAAGGCATGTGCGAAAAACCTCCACGTCAACCTGAAAGGTTGCAATCTGCGCCTTCGCTTCTTTCAGCTGATCGTAGCTGGCGTCATCAGGAATTTTGTCAGGTGATGCGGGCAGGATACATTTTTGTGCGTCCGGGGGAAGCACCACTTTATACTCTTCAGCATCATCCTGGGCCTGGACTGAATTGAACAGGAAACCGGCTGCAATAACAATCAGAACTCTTTTCACATTAAAACTCCTCGATAATTCAAGCGCGATTATATATGAAAGTTCCGGCGCGGTTGACAATACCTCCGCAACAATTGAATCTTACGCGCTGAACAGCATTCCGGAGCACCAGATGCACCACCTCTCCAAGCCAAAAACATTTGCCCGTTTCCTGGTCTTTTTGCTTGTATACCTGCCCGTAGATGAGCCAGGCCGCTCTGGATGCCGACTTGCTGGAAGGCCTTGCGGCCAGGTCACTGGGACCGGCAGCGGTCAGCGGCCGGATTACCGCCATCGATGTTGTTTCATCCAACCCCAGGCACCTTGTCATCGGCGCCGCTTCCGGCGGTGTATGGATCTCGGAAAACGGCGGCCTGACCTGGACACCCGTGTTTGATGAGCAGCCGGTCGCATCGGTCGGAGCCATTGCCATCAACCAGTCAAATCCGGACATCATCTGGGTCGGCACGGGAGAAGGTAATGTACGTAACTCCACCTCGATTGGCGGCGGCATGTTCAAGTCCATAGATGGTGGAAAAAGCTGGAAACGCATCGGGCTGGAGAAGACCGAGCGGATCAACCGCATCGCCCTGCACCCGGATAAACCCGGGACGGCCTACGCCGCCGCGCTGGGTACGCTGTGGGGTGAAAACGAGGAGCGCGGTATTTTCAAAACCACCGACGGCGGCGAGACCTGGCATAAAATCCTTTACGTGGACCAGAAAACCGGCGGCACGGACATCAAGATCGACCCTTTCAACCCGGACAAACTGTACGCCAGCATGTGGCAGCATCGCCGCTGGCCGTGGTTTTTCAAATCCGGCGGACCCGGTTCAGGCATGTATATTTCCTGGGACAGCGGTAAAAGCTGGAAACGGAAAACCGAGGAAGACGGTCTTCCCGAGGGGGAACTGGGCCGCATCACCTTTGCACCCTCGCCTGCTCAGGCCGGGCGCGTTTACGCCCTGGTGGAAGCGGAAAAAAGCGCGATGCTGCGTTCTGACGACGGTGGTGAAAGCTGGGCAAAAACCAATGAAGATCACGATATCGCCATCCGGCCGTTCTATTATTCCGAAATCACCGCCGACCCTGAAAATGCAGACCGCATTTACAACATCTTCACCCAACTGAGCGTGTCCATTGACGGTGGCAATTCCTTCGAGCTGAACCCGCTGGTCGTGTGCTGCGCTCCGTCCAACACGTCCATATAGACAACCACGCTTTCTGGATCAATCCCAATGATCTGAACACCTGGTCATCGGTAATGACGGCGGCATCGCGATCAGCCGGGACCGAGGTGAGACCTGGCGGTTTGTCCGCAACCTGCCGCTGTCACAGTTCTACCACATCCGGGTGGACCAGGATCACCCTTATCACATCTACGGCGGGCTGCAGGATAATGGCTCCTGGCGCGGCCCTGCCGAGGTCCGGGAGAATGCCGGGATACGCAACCTGCACTGGCAGGAAGTGAGCTTTGGCGACGGTTTCGATACCCTGCCCGACCCGGAAAATTCACGCCGCGGTTATACCATGTCACAGGGCGGCATGTTATCGACATGGAACCTGGATACCGGTGAGCAGCGCTTGATCCGCCCGGCCTCACCCAGCCCGGATCTTGAACTTCGATTCAACTGGAACGCACCCCTGGCGCAGGATCCATTCGATTCCGCGACGATCTATTACGGCAGCCAGTTCTTGCACAAATCCACCGACCGCGGCGCCACCTGGACCGTAATCAGTGGTGACCTGACATCGAATGACCCGGCCAGGCAGACCTACAAGGAAAGCGGCGGTTTGACTTACGACGTCACGGCAGCTGAAAACTACACCACGATTGTTGCGGTGGCGCCCAGCCCGCTGGAACAGGG
>PVMK01154159.1_pt1 | contig 12778 bp, 9 predicted proteins | sample 1853481 | NCBI WGS metagenome assembly PVMK01 (sample SAMN08533507, study PRJNA380276) | Marine sediment metagenome, whole genome shotgun sequencing project.
GCCCGGATCAATGACTGGTAATGTAAGTCATTGATCTGTGAGGAAAGCGGAAATGACATTTTTCGTTTTCCCCAAATAAATATTGGGTCACAAAAAGCCGCGAATGGACTTTTTGCGACCCTATCTTGATAGTTTTCCAAAGGAAAGGAGTATCTTTGAAGGTTCGAAAAGTTGTCATACCGGCTGCCGGCATGGGAAGCAGGTTTCTCCCTGCCACCAAGGTTGTGCCCAAGGAACTTTTTCCCCTGGTTGATCGTCCCCTCATTCATGAGGTCGTGGGTGAGGCGGTGGCATCAGGGATAAGCGACCTGATCCTGGTCACTGCAAAGGGCAAGTCTGCGGTGGAGGATTATTTTGATATCGATCCCGGTCTGGAGAACTTCCTCGAAACGAAGGGTGATCAAGGAATACTCGAACGCGTCCGTGAAATATCCCGTATGATCAAGGTGGCGTCTGTCAGGCAGAAAGAGCCCCTTGGACTTGGGCATGCCGTACTGTGCGCCAGGGACTTCGTCGGTAACGAGCCTTTTGCTGTAATACTTCCGGATGATCTCATCGATGCCAACACACCGTGTCTTGCACAGTTGCTTTCCGTTTTTTCGAGGACGGGGAAATCGGTGGTCGCTCTGCAGGAGGTGCCCGATGATCAGACCCACATGTACGGTATCATTGAAGGACGGGAAACAGAGCCTGGTGTCTATCATGTGGAAAGTTTTGTGGAAAAACCAGCAGCAGGCACGGCGTCTTCCAATTTGGCCGTCATTGGAAGATATATACTGGTTCCCGGTGTATTTTCTCTCCTCGAATCTCAGGACAGGGGCGTTGGGGGAGAGATCCAGCTTACCGATGCCTTGAACAGTCTCGCCGAGGAGGATACCGTATACGGTGTAGTATTTGAGGGTCTGAGACATGACGCTGGTGACAGATTGGGGCTGCTCAAGGCTAATATCCACTATGCCCTTAAAGATGAAGAGATTGGTCCCAGATTGCTGCAATTTATGGCAGATAAAGTATCTCTTAAGAAATAATGATAGACTCTCAAAAGTCATCAACGCGCCCCGTGTGGGGCGCCCGAATCAATGACTGGCAATGTAAGTCATTGATTTGTGAGGAAAGGGGAAATGACATTTTTCGCTTTCCGTTGAGCAAAAAGCCACGAATGGACTTTTTGCGACCCTATCAAATATGAAGAAAAAAAGAGATTTCATATGGGACACGGGATGGAGCTTGACAAGGTTCAACCGTCTGGTCCACCAGGTTTCCGGGAAAATGCCTTCTGCCCCGGAGTGGGCCGGGGAGACCGCTCACCCTCCCATGGATATTTTTGAAGATGCGGCAGGAGTTCATGTCGAGTTGGAGGTTCCCGGTATGAGCCGAGACGAACTGAATATCAGGCTTGACCAGGATCGACTGAGCATCGAAGGCTTCAAACACAGCGGCGGCGACAGCGAATGTCTCAGATATCTCTGCGTCGAGCGGGAATTCGGGGTTTTCAGAAGGGTCGTTGTGATTCCGGTAAGCGTGGACGCACCGGGTGTACGTGCGGCATTGGTGGACGGAGTGTTGAGGATAAAACTTCCTAAAGTCACCGAGAGACGCAGAACAGTTGTTGACGTACCTATCGACGATTAAACTCGAAGAGACTTTTTACGAGGTTATCAAAGTTGATGGACACGCAAAAAGCCATCAACGCGCCCCGTGTGGGGCGCCCGAATCAATGACTGGCGATGTAAGTCATTGATTTGTGAGGAAAGCGAAAATGACATTTTTCGCTTTCCGTGGAGCAAAAATCCGTGAATGGACTTTTTGCGACCCTATCCAAGTGTTGCGCCGGGAGGCGGCCAAATGAGCGAAAAGCGAAACGGGATCATTGAGGAGGACAGCGGCCGGGATTCGGGACCTGAAGGGACCAACATTCCGGAGGTTCTACCACTCCTTCCCATCAGGGATATGGTTGTGTTCCCTTACATGATCGTTCCTCTGGTAGTGGGTAGGGAGAAGTCGATCCGCGCGCTGGATGAGGCCCTCCGGGGTGATCGGCTTATCTGCCTGGCGGCCCAGCAGGCGGGAGAAGTGGAGGATCCCGGACCAGGAGACCTGCACGAACTGGGCACTATAAGCGTCATTGTCCGCATGTTGAAAACTCCCGACGGGAAAGCGAAGATCCTCGTTCAGGGGTTGCAAAGGGGTCAGATCGCCGAATTTCTGCAGACCGATCCATTTTTCTCCGTACGCCTTGAGCTCATCGATGAAAAGTCCCCTGAACCGCTGCCTCTGAAGATAGAGGCCATGGTGAGGGCTATGAAAGAGGGCCTGATGCGAATCGTGGAGCTGGGGAAACCTGTTCCACCCGATGTTCTGTCAGTGGCCGGCAACGTCGATGATCCCGGGCGTCTGGCCGACCTTGTCGGGTCGAGTCTGGGGCTCGGCCTTGAAGAGGCGCAACAGGTGCTGGGGACCGTAGACCCTTTTGAGCGCCTCGAATACGTGCATGAGATCCTCGAGAAGGAACTGAAGATCAACGAGATGCAGCAGAAGATCCATAATCAGGCCCAGGAGGAGATGACCAAGACCCAGAAAGATTATTATCTTCGCCAGCAGCTCAAGGCCATCCAGCAGGAACTCGGAGACAAGGACGACCGTGAAGCCGAGATCACAGAGATCCGGTCGAGCATTGAAAAAGCAGGGATGCCGGCGGAAGTACGCGATGAGGTGGGCAAGCAGCTCGACAGGCTGGCGAAAATGCATCCCGACTCAGCGGAGGCTTCAACCATCAGGACCTATCTGGATTGGATGGTGGAGATCCCGTGGAAAAAAGCTACCAGGGACAAACTGGATCTTTCGGCAGCTTCAAAAGTTCTCAATGAGGACCATTACGACCTCGAGAAAATAAAGGAGCGGATCCTTGAGTATCTAGGGGTCCTAAAACTGAAGAAGGAACTCAAAGGACCGATCCTCTGCCTTGTGGGTCCACCGGGAGTCGGGAAAACATCACTGGGCAGATCCATTGCTCGAGCCATGGGACGCAAGTTCATCCGGATGTCCCTCGGTGGCGTAAGGGACGAGGCGGAGATCAGGGGACACCGAAGGACCTATGTCGGAGCGCTCCCGGGACGCATCATCCAGGGGATGAAACAGGCGGGATCCCGCAACCCGGTTTTCATGCTGGATGAGATCGACAAGCTGGGTGCTGATTTCAGGGGAGATCCCTCCTCCGCTTTGCTGGAGGTGCTCGACCCTGAGCAGAACAATAACTTTCGTGACCACTATCTGGCGGTGCCTTACGACCTGTCTGCCGTCATGTTTATCGCCACTGCCAACATAGCCGATCCTATCCCCCAGGCTCTCAGGGACAGGATGGAGATCATCCAGCTTTCAGGATACACTACTGTTGAGAAACGGCATATCGCGAGAAGGTACCTTGTCGGGCGGCAGATCGACAGGAACGGGCTAACGCCCGAGATCTTCTCCCTGTCTGATGGCGCTCTGGACAGGATCATCACTGAATATACCAGGGAAGCCGGGGTCCGTAACCTTGAGCGGGAGATAGGTAGCGTTTGCCGGAAGGTGGCCAAGACAATTGCCCTGGGGAAGAAGACCCGAACCGTGGTCACAGCCAGAAACCTGGATGGTTATCTCGGGGTTCCCAGGTTTCGGGAGGTTCGCAAGGAAGACAAGGCGAGAGCGGGAGTGTCTATCGGCCTGGCCTGGACCCCTGCCGGAGGGGATACTCTTAACATAGAGGTTTCGGCTGTCAAGGGTAAGGGTTCTCTCACCCTGACCGGTTCTCTCGGTGCGGTCATGAAGGAGTCTGCCCAGGCTGCGCTGAGCTATATCCGTTCGCGGGGCAATGACCTCGGTGTGATACCCCAGAATATTCTCACTACCGATATCCATGTTGACGTTCCGGCAGGAGCGACCCCCAAAGATGGTCCGTCTGCGGGGATTGCGATAACTGCGGCCATGATCTCGGCTTTAACAGGCAAGCCGCCCCTCCCGGCGGTTGCCATGACCGGGGAAATCACGCTGACAGGCCGTGTGCTTCCTATAGGCGGCCTGCGGGAAAAACTACTCGCCGCCAAAAGAGCGTCCATCAGCAGAGTGGTCATCCCCTCTCTCAATCAGCCCGATCTGAAGGAAATACCATCCTACGTGACCAGGGGGATCGAGATCGTTCCGGTAGGCGACATGGATGAAGCTCTGGCTGCCATATTTAAAAAGGGTACCTTTTCAATTGCTGGACGTGGCGGGAAAACCCGCAGTTCCAAGAAGGGTTCATCTAATGCAAAGCGTTGACAACCTGCAGGTGGGTCCGATCCTGGTTGTAGATGATGAGAAGTTCTTTCAGGATCTGATGGCCAATATCCTCACTGAGGAGGGCTATAAGGTTCAGGTCGTGGGATCCGGAGAGGATGCTCTCAAGGCATGCTGTGATGAAGTGTTCCAGGTGGTGGTCATGGACCTTGTCCTTCCGGACATCATGGGAACCGAGGTGCTTGCCAGGGTAAGGGAAAGAGATCCTGATATCGCCGTTATCATGGTCACGGCCTACGCCAGCATGGAAAGCGCCATAACGGCTCTCAAGGCAGGGGCCTACGATTACATCAAAAAACCTATCGTGAAGGAAGATCTGTTGTACTCAGTCGAACGGGCCTTCGAGAGACAGCATCTGGCAATGCGTAATCGACAGCTGGTCAGTCAACTGGAGGTTCGTATCGAGGAGATGAAGGCCATGAGTATGGAAAAAGAAGAGGTTTTCCGTATTTTGGACGAGGGGCTCCTCATAATGGAAGACAGCGGACGGATCTTCGACCTCAACCCGAAGGCAGTTGAAATCCTGAGTAATTCCGGAGCACCCTTGGCTGGCACGGACTTTTTCGCGACAAGGTTTCCGATACCGGAGGGTTTCATATCCTCGGTGAAAGCCGGGGCCGGACAACCTTTGAGATCTCTGGTGAACCTCCCTGGCAAGGCAGGTCAAAGCAGGCAGATAGAGCTTGTGGGATTATCCATGGCTCGGGAAGCAGGCCCATCCCGCATTCTTCTCGGTTTCAGGGATCTGACCGGAATAAAGGACCTTGAGAAGAACAGGGAGGAGTTCCTTGCCATAGTTTCCCATGATTTGAGGACCCCACTGACCTCCCTCAAAGGTTTTGTCGAGGTTTTAGTGGGGGGAGATTACGATTCTCCGGAGAAACTTCGGGAATATCTGGGGATCCTGGATTCGGAAGCCGACAGGATGATCAGCCTGATCAACGACCTGCTTGACCTGGGAAGCCTGGAATCGGGGAAGATGACAATGCACCTGGAGACGGTCCAGTTGGATGAACTGGCCGCCTATGCCGTACGCAGTATGGAAGGACTGGCTGCCCGAAAAAAAGTATCCCTTACCTTCAAAGGGCAGGATACAGGCAGACTGGCGGTCCTCGCTGACCGTCGACGTATGCTTCAGGTGCTCGTTAACCTGCTCGCCAACGCCATCCAGTTCACACCTGAAGGCTCCGGGGTGGAAACAGTGGTCCGCAGGGAGGACGGATCGGTTCTCATCGAAGTGCTGGACGATGGTCCCGGTGTTCCTCCGGAAGAAAGAGAACTTGTTTTTGAGAAGTACCATCAGGTTGAGCATGCTTCATCCGGACGTGGTAAAGGCAGCGGACTAGGGCTTGCCATTGTCAAGAAGCTTGTCGATCTTCATGGTGGTTCGATCCGCCTGGAGGGCCGCGAAGGGCGGCACGGCAGCAGCTTCATATTGATAATGGACGCCCAGGACAGGGGGGATGGGTAATGGCTCACAGAATCCTTGTAGTGGATGACAGCCCCTTCATCCTGGAACTGGTCAAGGATATCCTGATCAGGGAGGGATACGAGGTCGATCGTGCGATAAACGGCCACGAGGCTATGCTGGCAATAGGGGAAGACCTTCCAGACCTTGTCCTTCTGGACATCATCATGCCTGAAATGAGCGGATACCAGGTCTGCCGTCTTATCAGGAGTGATGAAAGGCTAAAAGCCCTTCCCGTGGTCATGATGACCGCCAAGGACACCCAGAAGGACCGCTTCTGGGGCCTGGAAGTTGGTGCTGATGCTTATATCACGAAACCCATTGAGGAGCAGAGCCTGCTCGAGACGATCTCGTCACTGCTCAAGGAAAAGCGTGAACCAATAAAACCGGTCAGTCCTGAGGAACTGACGAGCGAAACTCTCAAGGGAAGGGCTGATGATATCCTGGAGCGAAAACTCCTGGAAATGACCATCATCAACGAAACCGGTAAACTCTTCACCTATCTGGACAGACCCGATGCTCTCTTGCAGAATGTTCTCATGCTTATCTGCCAGGTTGTAGACTACGACATAGGTGCTATTTTCGTTGCACTTCCTGGCGCGGATGAAAAACTCGTTGCGATCCGCTACCGGAACCAACCCCTGAAGGTTTCAAAAAAGAGTGTCATTAATAGCGGTAGTGAAATGCTTGCACTGGAAAGGGGAGTGGAGGTCTCTGCCATTGGAGCTCTCGAGATCAGGCTCATAGAGGAGTCGGAGCTTACGGGGGACGGTCCGAGAAAAACAGCTTCGTCAGAGTTTACCGTTACGCTGCGCTCTTCAGGTGGTGTACTTGGAAGCATTGCCCTCTTTTCAAGCCGCAAGGAATTCTTCATCGCGGATGACAGAGTCCTTGTGGAGATGATCGCGTCCCAGCTATCAGTTCTTCTGGACAACGTGCAATTACTGCAGGAAAGAGATCGGCAACTGACGGTCCTCAAACTTGAAAAGAACAGAGTGGAAGCGATCCTCCGGAATATGGGGGAAGGTGTTCTCGTCACCGACTGGTCTTATCGGATCATTCACTCCAATCCGTTGGCCCTTCAACACCTGGGTGTCGAAGGGGACCTTGAAGGACAGCATCTTTTCGATCACATACCCCGGGATACCTTCGAGGTACTGGAAGAGCAGCGGATCGGTGTTAAGAACCCCACGTGGACCGTACGCTTTACCTCCATCAAAGAGAACTTTCCACTGGTCGCCAGCGTCGCAGTAGTGGATGAGAAGGAGGAACAGACACTGGGACTCATCATCCTCCTAAGGGACATGTCAGCAGAGGACGAGATGGATCACCTCAAGAGCAAATTCCTCGAAAATGTTTCCACCCATCTCAGAAACCCTCTGACTTCACTGAAGGGCTTTCTCGATCTGCTGTGGGACGACACCTACGCGAATGCTCCACCCAGACAGAGGGAATACCTGGACGTCATGGCCGAGGAGACAAGCAAACTCACCGAAATAGTAGAGGACCTCCTAAGTCTTTCGAAAATAGAACTTACTGATTTCAGGGTCGCCCCTGAAGATTTCTCTGTTTCCGAGACGCTTCTTACCGCCATGATCAATAACCAGTCCGCCGCTCAGGCCAAGGGGCTCACCCTTAAATCGGAGATCGCGGAGGGGCTAGGACAGGCTCACGCAGACAAGGAAAGCGCGATTGATATCATCAACAGGCTCGTGTCCAACGCTATCAAGTACAGTCCTCCCGACTCGAATATTGTTATTGGTGCCCAAGTATGTTCCCGTCCCGGTCAGGAGGGTGCCCAGGAGATTTTTGTGCGGGATTTCGGCCCCGGTGTGCCGGATGACAAGAAAGATGCTATTTTCGAAAAGTACCGAGAGCATCGACTGTTCAGTGATGCCGATACCCCTGGGATCGGACTCGGTCTGCCGATATGCAAGCAACTAGCTGAAATGAACGGCGGAACCATAGGCGTGGAACCTGCAGAGGGAGGCGGGAGCCTTTTCTATTTCACCCTGCCTGCACCCGCACTTATAAAAACTGAGTGAACAATGTTGATGGCTTCACAAATAGTCATTAACGCGCTCGGTGTGGAGCGCCCGGATCAATGACTGGCAATTTGAGTCATTGATCTGTGAGGAAAGCGAAAATGACATTTTTCGTTTTCCCCAAATTAATATTGGGTCACAAAAAGCTGCGATTAGACTTTTTGCGAAACTATCAAACGGAGCATCCAGTAATGGAGCACCCCGGTTATCCCCTGCCTCGAGAAGATCTTAAGGATTTTCTCCAGTCACTGTCCAAGATAACGGATCTGAGCATGACGTTCATTCCAGCAGGTTCGGATATTCAGGATATGATCATCGGCGAATCGTCATTCTGCTTGCAGTTAAAGACCTCGATAGAGGGTGCCCGGAGGTGTAAGGCTTCCATAGATGAGTTGAGGGAAAGGGCTGCCCGAAGTGGTATGCCCGAGTTCGACCTGTGCCACGCGCGGATGGCTGAGATGGTCATTCCCCTCGTTTCGCGCGAGGGCACTGATTTCGGTACTGTGGTAACGGGACAGGCGGTCATCCAGGGGCTGTCCGATGAGCACAAGAAACATATCAGGGACATCGGATCTGAGACAGTACCTGGTGCCATTGACAGGTTGGTTGCGGCGGCAGCTGATAACCCCGTATTCAAGCGCTCCCGGCTGGAGGCAATGGGGAGTTTCATCCAGCAGCAGCTTTTGGAAAAGGTGACCTCCTACGGAGCTCTTGAGGATACTACTGAGTATCTGTTTCAGAAATATGAGGAACTCATGTTTCTCTATGCTATTACTGAGAGCCTCAGCCCGGACAGTGGCCACCAGAGGGCTCTGTCGGTCATCCTTGACAAGGGTGTTCAGAAGCTGAATGCTGAATTCGGACTATTCATGATGCTCAAGGCGGAGAGCGAAGACAGTATTGAGTTGCTGGATGCCTGCGGCGAGCTGCCATGGCCTGAGAAAGGCGTTCCTACTCCCCTTCTCCTGGAAATGATAAGCGGCTGCCATGGTCCGTCTCTCATACTGGGACCCGGGTTCCGTGATATCGAGGTCGCGCCCAATACGGGAGATCTTCTCGTAGTTCCCTTCCGGCTTCGAAACTCCAGGGAAGGGTTCCTCGTTTTCGGGTGGAAAAAAAAGGGGATGATCGGAGACGGAGAGTTACGATTTGCCCTCGCGCTGTCCCGCCAGGCTGCCTCCGTCCTCCACGCCATGCAACTGTATCAGGAGCTGGCTGATCTTCTGTTTGCGACTTTAGGTGCCCTCTCTTCGGCTGTTGACGCCAAGGATCCATATACCCACGGCCACTCCCGGCGGGTGGCCGAATATGCCGTAAAGGCTGCCCGAAATATGGAGTTCAGTTCCAAGTTCATCACAATGCTCAAAATTGCCGGACAGCTCCACGATTTCGGCAAGATCGGGGTTAGGGAATATATCCTCAGCAAACAGGGCCGTTTGAACGAAAGCGAAAAAAAAGCCATGAGAGAACATCCTGTGATCGGCGCTCAGATCCTGGGCAAATTCAAGTCATTCGCTGATATCGTTCCGGGGATCCGCCATCATCATGAGCACTATGATGGCACGGGTTATCCCGCAGGGCTGAAGGAGGAAGGGATCCCCATGGTGGGAAGGATAATAGCGGTAGCTGATGCCTACGATGCCATGACCACAAATCGTCCCTACAGGGTCAAACTTGAACATCATGAAGCGCTGGTCGAACTCAAGGAAAATGCCGGCAGCCAGTTCGACCCCATGGTGGTCGATGCCTTCATTAGTGCCGTGGGGAGGAGCATCCATGAGTGAGGACACAAGAACAAAGATCCTCATCGTCGATGATGAGGAGAATATCAGGCATCTTCTGCGCCTTGCCTTTGAAGAGGGTTTTGAGGTGGTAGAGGCCGCAGATGGTATGGATGCCTTTGACAAGGCGCTGGAGGTCAAGCCCCATATTATCCTTTCGGACATAATGATGCCGCGCCTTGATGGCTACGGGTTGTATCGGAAGATAAAATCCCGACCAGAGACAGCATCCATCCCCTTTGTTTTTTTAAGTGCCAAGAAGGATGTGGATGAGCGTGTCGTGGGTCTGGAGATGGGAGCGGATGATTACATCACAAAACCGTTCTCCATAAAGGAACTCAAGGCCAAGGTCCGTTCAATCACCAAGAAGATAAAAGACATGAAGGAACTCGGCAGTCTGGAGGGGCTTTTAAGGGAAGTGGACCTTGTTGATGTTATTCAGCTCATTGAAATGGGCAGGAAAACCGGGATGCTCCTGCTGGAAACTCCGTGGGGACCCGGCCGTGTCTATTTCGAACAGGGAGGTCCGGTTTGCGCTTTGACGGAGAACTGGAAGGGCATCGAGGCTTTTTACACAATGCTCACCTGGAAAGAGGGCCGGTTCAAACTTGACCAGAAGGCCGTATCCCTTGAGCCGAACATTGAACATGGTGGCGGGCAGGAACTTCTCATGGAGGGTGTCAGGCTGATTGATGAGATGGAAGAGTCGCTCCGAAGTTTGCCCTCAGGGGATACGATCCTCCAACCCGCGGACGACTCAGGCGACGTTGAAGGTAAGTTGAGAGAGGTGATCAAAGCCTATTCCGGCGGAGCTGCCATTAGTTCGGCTTTGGAAACAACTGGGTTTCCCCCGTACCGTTTCTATCCGCTAACGAAAGAGGCTTTAAGCAAGGGACTGCTGGTCGGGCAAACAGATGCGGCGATGAAGGCCGATCTGCTTAGAAAAATAAGAATAGCTCTGGAAAAACTCTGACGAGGTGTTGATGTGATTATCCGCTATTTGATCCTTTCACCTTCGGAGGAAGCCCGCCAGGCTTTCCTCGGTGGGCTATTCGGGACCTTTGAACTTTCACCCAGGGGACGTGGAGAAAAGGTTACTCTTAACGTCCAGGGAGGGGATTTCGAGGTTGTGGGAACGGGTGTTGCGGGCAAACTCCATGATCTGACACTCAGGCTGCTTGAGGGGGGCATCCAGGTGGATGGTATCCTGATCCTGAGCCCTTCAGGTGACGAGGTCACATGGACCGAAGCCAAATCCATTGCCCAGTGGATCCACTCCACAGGCCGGTCTATTCCCGTTAAAACATGGGTTTTCAATTCTTTTGGAGATCTGGATAAGGAAACCTCGAGGAAAAGCTTATTGACGCTTATCAACGAGCATGAAGAACAACTTGCACCTTAGGTGACCATGGGCACCCTTAAGATCCACATCGATCTTGTCAACAAGAACCATATCGCGCTCATTACTGAGATAGCGGGACACCTGGCATGGGAAGTACTCCTTGGCGCTCCCGATGCCAAGCCTCCCGATATCCTGGTAACTAAACCCGAGAGGTTACACCGCCACGAATATCTGAAGGAAAGGATCGACCTGCACCCGCAGATACTCCTGCTTGCATCCCCGGAAGATGTTGACCCTGGCGATCTCCTCGGAGTTAGAGTGTTGGGATTTCTGGACCCTGATCTCAAGGTAAGCCTGATCAAGGAAACACTTACAGAGGCTGCGAAACAACATCATAAAATGCGTGATGATTTTTCCATGTGGCACCAGATGGAGGAAAGATACGCAGAAGCTTCCATTCTCCTCGACCTGGCCCTGGAACTTGGCCCCGAGCTCACTATCGAGGAGGTGCTTGAGAAAATTGTACAGCATATTGCCGATGATCTCGGATATGCCATTGTCTCCATTATGCTCCTGGATGAAAAAGAGGATCATCTAGCGATCAGGGCGGCCAAAGGACTCAGCAAAAGGATCGTAGAGACCTCGAGGATGGTGGTCGGAAAGGGTGTTTCCGGCACTGTAGCCCAGTCCGGGGAGCCTCTCCTGGTGAAGGATGTGGAGGCGGACGAGCGTTTCACTAAAGTCCAGAGCCACGGCCGGTACACCACCAAATCGCTCATTTGTGTTCCGCTCAAGGTAGGTGATCGCGTTATTGGCGTTCTCAACGCCAACAATAAAAGCAGATCCGGCCCCCTGAATGAATATGATCTGCACATATTGTCTGTATTTGCCGCACACATTTCTGTCAGTATCGAACGGGTGAGACTTTATCATAACCTTGAGCGGAAGGCCCAGGAGTTGGAGGATGCCTACGGGAAACTACAGGTCATTGATCAGATAAAATCTGATTTCATCATTAATGTGTCACATGAGTACAGAACACCTGTCACCATCATCCTCGGTTATCTTGAACTTTTGAAAAGCACCCTGACTGAACCATCTCATGCGGAAAAGGTAGGCGTTGCCATGGAGGCCGCCAACCGTTTGTCGAGCCTTATCGACGACAGCACCGACCTGCTCCGGCTGGACACCGGATCAACGCCCTACCTGTTCCAGGAGGCTCAACCGCACTATTTCCTGGAAGAATCGGTAAGGGGGCAATGGCCCCGATTCGGGTCCAAAGGAGTTGATCTGAGCCTCGACCTGCCAGATCGTCTGCCTCCGATCTGGGCAGACCAGGACAAGATGATAAAGGTATTTGACAAACTGCTGGACAATGCTCTGAAGTTCACACCGCAGGGAGGCTATGCAAGGATTAATGCCCAGAGTTACAGTGATGGTGGTGTTATCATCACCCTTGAGGATTCCGGTTCCGGAGTGCGCCGCGAGGATATGATGAGGATCTTTGATCGTTTTGAGCAGGGCGGGGACATCATGACCGAAAAGCCGGACGGCACCGGGTTGGGACTTCCTATCGCTAAAGCCATCATAACAGGGCACCATGGAAAAATAAGGCTCGATAAAAATTATGTGGATGGGTGCAGGATCATTGTGACCCTCCCATCTCTTGATTCGTGGGGGAAGGGAATAACCGGGAGTCCAGAGTCCAAAGTCCAGAGTCCAGAGACGGAAAGCGATTGAGAATTGAGAATTGAAAATTGAGAATTTAACCCGAAACCCGAAACCCGAAACCGGGAACGGTGCATGATGCACCGTTCTACGTTGACCC
>PVMK01128230.1_pt1 | contig 12775 bp, 9 predicted proteins | sample 1853481 | NCBI WGS metagenome assembly PVMK01 (sample SAMN08533507, study PRJNA380276) | Marine sediment metagenome, whole genome shotgun sequencing project.
ACTTCCATGCGGTCCCGCAAGGCCGCGGGCACCGGGTCCATGAGGTTGGCGGTGGCGATGAACAGGATCTGCTGTAAATCGAAGGGAACTTCGAGATAATGATCGCTAAACGTCGAATTTTGTTCAGGATCTAGGACTTCCAGCAACGCTGACGAAGGATCCCCCCGGAAATCGGCGCCCACCTTGTCCACCTCATCGAGGACGAAGACCGGATTCCGGGTACCCGCCCGCCGGAGCCCCTGAACGATGCGTCCCGGCATCGCGCCCACGTAGGTCCGGCGGTGACCGCGAATCTCGGCCTCGTCGCGTACTCCGCCGAGCGAAATCCGCTCGAACTGGCGGCCGAGGGCCCGGGCGATCGACCGCCCCAACGAGGTCTTGCCCGTTCCGGGCGGACCCACGAAGCAGAGGATGGGCCCTTTCAGATCGCGCTTCAGCGAGAGGACCGCGATGTATTCGACGATCCGATCCTTGACCTTCTCGAGGCCGTAATGGTCTTCGTCGAGGATGGCGCGCGCCTTTTCGATGTCGAGGCTGTCTTCGGAAGACTTCGCCCACGGCAACTCGACCATCCATTCGAGGTAGGTCCGGATCACGCTGTGCTCCGCGGCCGCTGTCGGCATCTGCACGAGGCGATCGAACTCCCGAGTTGCCTGCGTGTAGGCTTCTTCGGGCATCCCCGCGGCGTCAATGCGTTCCCTGAGCCGCTCGACTTCGCTTTCGGTGTCTTCGCCCTCCCCGAGTTCTTGCCGGATGGCGTCGAGTTGTTGGCGAAGCATGTAGTCGCGCTGGGATTTCCCAATGTCGTGTTGAACTTTGTCCCGGATTTCGCTCTCGACCTTCAACGCCTCGCGCTCACGAGCGGCTTCGTCGAGCACGCGCCGCAAACGCGTTGGCACATCCAGTTCAGCGAGAATTGCCTGCTTGCCCTCGACGTCGAAGTCGAGGTTCGAGCCCACGAGGTCCGCGAGCCTCGAAGGCTCATCGATCGAACCCACCAGAATCTGCAGCTCGTCCGACATTTTCGAATTCTCGGCCACCAGCGCACCGAATTGTTGCGAGAGACTGCGCACCAGAGCCGTCGTCTCGACGGAATCCAGCTCCCCCGTCTCTTCGAGTTCGCGGATTCTGCCGCGCAGAAAGGGCTCGGTCGCGGTGAAGTCCGTCACGCAAGCCCGTGAAACGCCCTGCACGAGCAGACGGTACGAGTCGTCTGGGAACTTCATCATCTTGGCGATTCGAATCACGGTTCCGATCTCGTGCACATCGTCCGGGCCCGGCGCGCCCTCCGCTTTCCCTTTGACAGCGACACAAAGCAGCAGGCGCCCTGGAGTGAGCAGTGCCTCGTCGATCAACAGTTTCGATCGTTCGGATCGAACGAGCAGTGGGGAGAGCAGGAATGGGAACAAGACGGTGTTCTTGAGCGGGAGGACCGGGAGAAGCTCCGGAATTTCGACCGGGCTGGGCTCGTCGCCATCGCCGCTCTCGACCAGGACTTCGGCGCCCGCCAGGCTCGGGTTGTCGTCCAGCGGAATTTCGAGTTCTTCGTCACTCATAACGGGATCCGTCGTGCACGCTATTGCTGGCCGCCATCAGACTTCGACCGACACGCGCCGCGGGCCCGCCTCGCCTTTCGGCAGGGTGACGGTCAGGAATCCGTCCGCGACGTGGGCCGACACCCCATTGCGATCAAATGGAATCGGTATCCGCAGCCGCCTCTCGAACGGCCCGGAGGCGATCTCCATCTGGTGCAGGCGCCTCACCTGGGAACCGTCCGGTGCGGACCGGATTCCTGCAATTCGCAGGATCTGCCCGTCCACTCTGACGTTCAGGTCCTGGCTGCGGACGCCTGCGATTTCCGCGCGAACCACGAGGGTGGTCTCGGTCTCGAAGATGTCGACGTCCGGTTGCCAGCTGTCGCCGCGGAGGCGATCGCCGAACTCGCCGAAATTCTCGAGGAGCGAATCGTGATTTCTGTCGCTCACGGGCGGGAGCCTCTCAGCTGTCTCCCCTTTCCTCCGTGTACTCGGCGTCCACGACATCGTCGTCGGCCGCGGAATCCGCGGAGCCAGCGCCCGGTTCGGATGCAGCACCCGGGTCCTCTGCAGCCTGGGTCTTGTAGAGCACCTCGGCGATCTTGTGAAGTTCCTGCTCGACGCGCTGTCGCCCCACGTCGAAGCGGGCTTGGTCATCACTCTCCAGGTCCTTTTTGGCTTCTTCGATAGCGCTCTTCAGGGCGCCCGAATCGGCATCGGAAAGCTTCTCCGCGTTCTCCTGCAGAAGTTTCTCACCCTTGGTAGATGATGGAATCGAGGCCGTTGCGCTTCTCGACCATCTCGCGCTGGCTCTGGTCTTCACTCGCGTGCACTTCTGCCTCGCGGATCATCCGATCGATCTCTTCTGTCGCGAGACCGCCGCTGCCCTCGATGCGGATCGACTGCTCCTTGCTGGTCGCTTTGTCCTTGGCGGATACCGACAAGATGCCGTTCGCGTCGATGTCGAATGACACCTCGATCTGAGGCACACCACGCGGCGCGGGCGGAATCCCGTCGAGAATGAACCGGCCAATGGTTCGATTGCCCGAGGCAATTTCTCGCTCGCCCTGCAGTACGTGGATCTCCACCTGGGGTTGATTGTCCGAGGCCGTCGAGAAGACCTGCGACCGCTTCGTCGGGATCGTCGTGTTCTTTTCGATCAGCTTGGTGGTGACCTGCCCGAGCGTCTCGATGCCGAGCGAAAGCGGCGTCACGTCGAGCAGCAGGACATCCTTCACGTCCCCCGCGAGCACACCAGCCTGGATGGCGGCACCGACCGCGACGACTTCGTCCGGGTTGACGGTGCGATTGGGCTCGCGTTCGAAGAGATCCTTCACCTTCTGCTGCACGAGCGGTATTCGCGTCGTTCCACCGACCAGAATGACTTCGTCGATCTCTGAGGTCGAAAACCCCGAGTCCGCGATCGCCTGGCGACAGGGCCCAAGGCTCCTCTCCACCAGGTCTTCGACCAGCTGCTCGAACTTCGCACGCGTGAGTTTGAGTGTGAGGTGTTTGGGGCCGGTCTGGTCGGCGGTGATGTACGGAAGATTGATATCCGTGCTCTGCGCCGATGAGAGTTCGTGCTTCGCCTTTTCCGCGGCTTCGCGCAGGCGCTGCAGCGCCATCGAGTCCTTGGAAAGGTCGAGTCCCTGATCCTTCTTGAATTCGGCGATCAGATAGTCGATTATGCGCTGGTCGAGGTTGTCGCCACCCAGGTGACTATCCCCATTGGTCGCCTTGACCTCGACGACATTCTCGCCGACTTCGAGAATCGAAATGTCGAACGTGCCGCCACCAAAATCGTAGACGGCGATCTTCTGGTCTTCCTTCTTGTCCAGTCCGTAAGCGAGTGCCGCGGCCGTCGGTTCGTTGATGATCCGCTTGACGTCGAGACCCGCAATCTGGCCGGCATCCTTTGTCGCCTGCCGCTGTGCGTCGTTGAAATAAGCGGGGACGGTGATGACGGCGGCGCTCACTTCGCCGCCGAGTTGGGATTCCGCGGCCGCCTTCAGCTTCTGGAGGATCATGGCGGAAATTTCCGGTGGAGAATAAGTGGTATCGCCAACCTTGACTTCTGCGGTGCCTTCCTTGCCCTCGACGACATCGAAGGGGACGAGGCTGATCTCCTCGGGAATTTCGCCGAGTCGCCGGCCCATGAATCGCTTGATGGAGTAGATGGTCCCCTCGGGTTCGTCACCGACTGGCGTCGGGCGATGGAACCGACGAGTCGCTCACCCTCTTCGGTGAAAGCGACAACGGAGGGCGTGGTGCGGCCGCCCTCATCGTTGGTGACGATGGTGGCCTGACCACCCTCCATGACCGCCACGGCCGAATTGGTGGTTCCCAGATCGATTCCGATGATTTTGCCGGTTCCTGCCATGTTTGAACCCCCTACCTCCCGATTTGTCCGAATCTTGGCGCAGTGGCCGTGAAAGCTTGACCCGCAGATCCGGTTGTCAATGGCAGGCGGTGGGGAAAAGGCGCGATTGCACCGGGTGCCGGTTGACTGGACGCGGCACCACGGACTAGGCGCGGCACCAGGAACTGGACGCGGCGGCACGCACAGGGGCTCCGGGGCGTTCCGCTGGGGCCCCCGCGCGTGACGCCGCGTGGAACGGCCGGGCTCGCAACGGTGTCCCAAAGGCTCGGGATGGCGATCGGCCGATACGGGCATACGCACTTGTAACTGCCTGAAATCGCGACGGAAGCACTGTAAGCCACCGGGGACGCCGGGGTATACTGAGCGGCCTTGCCGCGGTCGGAGCGTCCGGCGGTGCGCGGAGGGGATGAAACACTTCATGGTCCGATACCTGGGCTGGCTCGCCAATACTGTGCTCTTCACGCTCTGTTGCTTTCTGGTAGCCAACACCGCAAACGCCATCATCGCCGCCTGGCTCAGCCCAGTCGCCGGCGCTAGCCGTCGAACTGGGGCCGCGCGGCGGTTCCCAGAGTCGCACCTGGAGCGATCGCCAACAGATCACCCGACGCAACCTCTTTCACTCCGCCAAACTCTCCGTGGCGGCGAGCACACCCGAATTCACCGACGAAGAACTCAAAGAGACCGAGCTGCCGCTGAAATTGTGGGGAACCATCGCGGCAGATGACCCCGCCCTCTCCTGGGCATCGGTGGAGGAAACCGGCAAGAAGGGGTGTCATCTCGGCGGTTCGCGTGGGCGACAAGATTCAAACTGCGACCATCGTCGAAATCGAGCGTCGAAGAGTCGTCTTGCTCGAAAACGACAGCCGCCGATCGCTGAGCCCTCGACGACGATGAGGCGGCAATGTCGTTGGCGAATAAGGGCAAGCGCATCAAGCCACCCACCCGAGCGACGACTAGCCCGAACCTCGAGGCGCAAGAGCGCCAAAGAGGCGCGCAAGGGCCAAGAGCAGAGGAAGCCAAATCGCCGGTGGGGAAATCCCTCCAGTCTCTACTCGCAGGCGAGAATCGTGCCCGAGATCGACTCGGAGACGAACCTCGTCACGGGCCTCAAACTCAGCGCCATCCAGGCGGGAAGCGCCTTCGAAGAGGTCGGGATGAAAAACGGCGAGGTGATTACCGAAATCGACGGGGTTCCCGTCAGAGACCTGGGAGACAGCACTAAGATTATGTCCGCGCTGACCGATCCGGATGAAGTGCCAATCGTCACCGTGGACAAGGACGGAAAGATTCACCAGCGAGTCCTCACCCCACCTCGATGAGGGATCGAACGGTTCATGCGGGAGTGGAAATGAGGAGGCGTTCGAACGTCATGACCGGGCGCGCTCGAGTGCTCACAGCGGCGGCATTGACCGTTGCGCTGCTGGGCCTGGGTTCGGGGGTGAGCGACGCGGATGAGATCGGTCGATCCCAAGCGACCGAAGAAGACGACCTCGTCCAGCTCGACTTCAACGACGCGGAACTCACCACGATCATCGACGCGATCTCGAAGATGACCAACCGGAATTTCATCTACGACGAACGCGTCCGGGGCAAGGTCACCATCAAGTCGCCCACCCGGATCACCAGGAAGCAGGCCTACTCGGTCTTCGAGTCCGTCCTCCAGGTCAAGGGCTTTACGACCGTCGAAACCCCGGGCGGGGCCTTGAAGATCATCCCCGTGCGAGACGCCAAGCAGAGCAATATCGAGACGACGAAGACCACCTTGGCGCCCCCGAACACCGACCGCTTCGTGACGCGGCTGATCCCCCTCCGTTACATCGACGCCGATTCGATTGCCAGCACGCTGAAACCACTGGTTTCCAAGGACGGCAGCATCGAGGCCTACGAGCCGACCAACATGATCATCCTGACCGAAGCCGCCACGAACATCCGCCGCCTTCTCGCGATCATGGAGGCGATCGATATAGAGACCTATCAGGACGAACTCAGCATCTTCAGGATCAAATACGCGGACGCGCGCACCCTCGCCGAACAGGTCTCCGAAATTTACGGCGCCCAGGTCACGACATCTAGCACGAGCCGAACCAGTTCCAGCCGGCGAAGCAGTCGCTCGACTGCCAAAACCGCGGATAAAAAGGGCGCGGTGGGGCACGACAAGGTCCGACTGATGACCGACGAGCGCACCAACTCCGTGATCGCGCTGGCACCGCGGGTTCAGATGCAGGACGTGCGCAAGCTCATTAGGCGACTGGACATCCCGGTCAGGGGAGGCGGTCGCATCCACGTCTACTATCTCCAACACGCGGATGCGGAAGAACTCTCCCTTACGCTCAATTCGCTGGTCAGCGGCGGTGGCACGGTCTCCCCCAGCAAGACGGCCCGAAGCGGCCAGGGCGCCACGTCCCTGAGCGCCGTCGTCCAGGAACTCGCGGAGGGCGTCAAGATCACCGCGGATCCCGCCACGAACTCGCTGGTCATCCAAAGCACCCGCGAGGGCTACGAGACGATTTCCGGCGTGATCGCGAAACTCGACGTCGAGCGGCCGCAGGTGCTCATCGAGGCGCTGATCATGGAGGTCGACATCACGAACTCCGAAAGCCTCGGCACCGCGGGTTTTCTCGAGTTCCTCAATGGAAATAGCAGGTTTAGTACCCTAATCGCGCCGAGCACCTTGGGCGCGGGCCTCATTGGGGGACCGATCGGAGCAGCCGTTGCGGGAGGCGCCCCGCTGATCCAGGGATACATAAGAGACGCGATTACTGAGAAAGACGGCAAGGAGAGTGGCAGCAAGATTCAGACGATCATCCACGCGGCCGCGGGCGACAACGGCACAAACATCATCTCGGCGCCGCACCTCCTGACCATGGACAACGAAGAGGCCGAGATCCGGATCGGGCAGAACATCCCGATCATCACCGGGCGGACCCAATCTGCACAGGGCGTCAACAACGCCACGGGCAATCTCGCGACCTCGGTGAACGTCGAGCGCCAGGACATCGGCGTCACCTTGCGGGTGACGCCCCAGATCACCGAGGGCGACAGCCTGCGGCTGGAGATCTACCAGGAAATCAGCTCGATCAACGTTGGCCTCACCGCGAGCGGTGCGCTCGGCGCCGCCGAAGATGTCGGCGTGCCGCTCTCAAAGCGCGAGATCGAAAACGTGGTGGTGGTCCGCAACGGCGAAACCGTCGTGATCGGCGGCCTGATGAGTGAGGATTATCAAGACACGGTTTCGAAGGTTCCCTTCCTCGGCGATATTCCAATCATCGGTTGGGCGTTCAAATCTTCCAAACGCGAGCTGCGCAAAATCAACCTGCTCGTGTTTCTGACTCCCCACATCATCCGCTCGCCGCAGGACCTCGAGCGCGAGACGATCCGCAAGCGCGAGGAGTTCGCCGCGTCCTCGAAGGAAGGCCTCAAGTGGTCGGACCGCGAGCGCGCCGCCGAGCGAAAGCGCCAGAAAGCCGCCGAAGCCGCCGGCGAAGAGTACGAGCCGCTCGGCGACAATCCCGTGCGGATCGCCGTGCTCGGCCACGAAGCCCGCTACCCGGTGGAGCGCCTCGGGGAGATCGAGGCCGAAGATGCCGCCACGCGGGCCGAGGTGGAGGCCACGCGGCTCGCGGCTCTCCGCGCGCCGGAGTACGCCGTCCAGGCGCTGGTCGGCAGAGATGTCAACGACGCGATCGACAAGCTGCAAGCGCTGATCGACGAGGGCTACGACGGAACGCTGGTCTCGAACGATATCGGAGGCTCTGTGTTCTTCGAGCTGCAAATCGGCCCGTTTTCGACGATCGACGCAGCCGAGCGGGTCTCCAAATCGGTGCACGAAGTTCACGGCCTCGAGCCGTCCGTGGTCGTCGTCTCCGAGGAAGCAGCGGAAGAACCATGAGTGAAGCATCCCAACCCGAGCGAGCCCTCGAGCTGGGTGCGATTCTGCTGGGAACCACCCATCTCACCGAAGAGCAGCTCGACGAAGCCCGCGCGACCCAGGCCGCAGATGGCGGCCGGCTCACCGACCACTTGCTGTCATCCGGTCGCGTGAGCGCCGACCAGGTGCTGGAAGCCCTCAGTCGGCAACTCGGTCTGCCGGTCCTTCCCGGCATCGACACCGGACACATCGACGAGGATCTGATCGAACGCGTGCCGATCGGCTTTGCGAAGACCCACGGAATCCTCCCGATCCAGCGCACGGCCGACGGTGCGATCCGCGTGGCGGTCACCGATCCCCTGAACACCGCGCCCCTCGACGATCTCCGCCTGCTCTTCGATGGCACCGAAGTCCGGCTGGAACTCGCCAATCAGCGCACGATCCTGGGCGCGATCAACGAGGTCTACGACCGCGGTGCCTCGGCGACCGATGCGCTCGCCGAGGATGCCGCCGAGGACCTGGACGCGCTGGCGAGCGAGATCAGTCAGGAACCCCAGGATCTGCTCGAAGCCTCCGAAGACTCGCCGATCATCAAGCTGGTCAACTCCCTGCTTCAACACGCCGTCAAGGAGCGCGCGAGCGACGTCCACCTCGAGCCCTTCGAGACCGAGTTGCGCGTGCGCTTCCGCATCGACGACGTGCTCTACGAGCCCATCAAACCACTTCCGCGCTCGCTCCAGGCGAGCATCGTTTCGCGCATCAAGATCATGGGCGGCCTCAACATCGCCGAGCGCCGACTGCCCCAGGACGGGCGGATTCGACTCAAGATCGCCGGGCGCGACTACGACGTGCGGCTCTCGACCCTGCCGGTCACCCACGGCGAGCGCGTGGTCCTGCGCCTGCTTCCGCGCACCACGGAGATGACCGACCTCCAGCGGATCGGCTTTGGCGAGCAGCAGATGGCCGCGATCCAAAAGCTGATCACGCGCCCGAACGGGATCATCCTCGTCACCGGACCCACCGGCAGCGGCAAGACGACCACCCTCTACGCCGCGCTCTCGGCGATCAACTCCACGGACAAGAACATCGTCACGCTCGACGATCCGGTCGAAATCCAGCTCAAGGGTGTCGGGCAGATCGAGATCAGCCCGAAGATCGGGCTGACCTTTGCGACCGGATTGCGGTCGATCCTGCGCCAGGATCCGAACGTGATCCTGATCGGAGAGATTCGCGATCTCGAGACGGCGGAAATCGCAATCCAGGCCTCCCTGACCGGCCACCTCGTCTTCTCGACGCTGCACACCAACGACGCGCCGAGCGCCATCACCCGCCTCGTAGACATGGGGGTCGAACCCTTTCTCGTGGGCTCGTCGCTGGTGGCGGTCCTCGCGCAACGGCTCGTCCGGATACTGTGTAAGGAGTGCCGGGAAGCCTACACGGCCACACCCGAGGAACTCAAGGAGATCGGAGTGCGTCCACCGGAGCGCCCGGTGAAGGTCTACCGCAGCAAGGGATGCGCGGAATGCAACTTCACGGGGTACCATGGCCGGGTCGGGATCTTCGAGCTGATGCTCATCGACGATGATCTCCGCAGCCTCGTATCCCAGAACATCGATTCCAAGACCATCAAGCAGGCCGCGATCCGCAAGGGCATGCGCACGCTACGCGGTGACGGCGCGCTGAAGGTTTTGCAGGGAATCACCTCGAGTGCAGAAGTGTTACGAGCAACCGAGGAAGAAGGCAACGTAGCCCAGATCTGAGGTTCCCGTGCCGGTTTACGCGTTCAAAGGGGTCAATGCGGCCGGTAAGTCCATCAACGGACTTCTCGATGCCGAAACCTCGCGGTCGGCTCGCGGCAGGCTGCGAAAGGACGGTGTCTATCTCACCGAACTCACCGAACAACGAGGCGCCTCGACCGTCAAGGCGACTGCGAGCCGCAGCTTCCACCTGCCGAGTTTTTCGCGGATCCCCCCGCTCGATCTCGCGCTCGCCACCCGCCAGGCCGCAACACTGTTGGGTTCGGGCATCCCGCTCGTCGAGGGACTCAGCGCTCTCACAGAACAGACCGAAAATGTTCGGCTGCGAGCCGCACTGGGGCAAACCCGGGACCGCGTCAACGAGGGAGCGCGTTTTGCCGATGCACTCGCCCAAACCGAAGTCTTCCCGGACCTCTACGTCAGCATGGTTCGCGCGGGAGAAGCCGGCGGTGCACTCGAAACCGTGCTCGATCGGTTGGCTGATTACCTGGAGAGCCAGGTTCGATTGCGGAACAAGGTGAGTTCGATCCTCATCTATCCCAGCGTGATGTTCGGCTTTGCGATGGTGGTGGTGGGCGTCCTGGTGACCGTCGTCCTACCCCAGATCACCGAGCTTCTGACCAGCCTCAATCAAGAACTCCCCTTTTACACCCGCTGGATCATCGCGCTGTCCAACTTTGCAAAAGTCTGGTGGTGGGCGATCGGACTCGGCTTTGTGTGCATCCTGATTGGCCTGCGCGCCGCCATCGGGACCGAGCGCGGGCGCGACACCTTCGACTCCCTCAAGCTGCGCCTGCCGGTGATCGGTCGAACGGTACGCATCATCGCGATTGCACGCTTTACGCGAACCCTCGCGACGCTGCTCGCGGGCGGGCTCCCCATCGTCCGCTCGCTCGAAACCGCGAAACACGTCGCGAACAATACGGTGCTGGGGCGCGCGATCGACGCGGCTCGCGAAAGCATCATAGAGGGCGCTAGCGTGGCCGCTCCGCTGCGAAACAGTGGCGAGTTTCCACCCATGGTGACCCATATGATCGGAGTCGGAGAGCGCAGCGGACAGCTCGAATCGATGCTCTCCAAGATCGCCGATACCTATGAAGAACAAGTCGAAACAACGGTGACTCGAATGACCGCATTGCTCGAGCCTCTGCTGATTCTGGTGATGGTGGGAATCGTCGTGGTTATCATCCTCGCGACACTCGTACCGCTACTCCAGGTCACCAGCTCGATTTCCTGAATTGGAGGAATACAGATGCCCGAAACTGCTGGGCGAGAAAAGATCATTCAAGCAAGAGAGAACGCGGGGTTCACACTGATCGAAATCATGGCCGTGGTGCTGATCATTGGATTGCTCAGCACGATTGTCGGTGTCTCGATCTTTGCGCAGGTCGACAAGGGTCGCATCACTGCGGCGAGCGTTCAAATCGCAAACCTCGAATCCGTGCTCGAGCTCTACCGCATGGACAACGCCCGCTATCCCACCACCGAGCAGGGTCTCGATGCGCTGGTGAACGAGCCCGACGATGCCAGAAGCTACCCACAAGGCGGATACCTCCAAAAAAGACGCGTCCCCGAAGATCCCTGGGGCAATCCCTATGAGTACGAACAACCAGGCCAGAACAACTCCCACTCGTTCGACCTCTGGTCCTACGGAGCAGACGGCAAACCCGGCGGGGACGACACCGATGCGGACATCGGGAATTGGGCCGATGGCGGGGGCGAAACCTGAGAGCGGACACACACCGCGCGTGGGATCGGGCGGGATTCACCCTGCTCGAAATTCTCGCGGTCTTGCTCATCGGCGGGCTGCTGATGAGCGTCACGCTGCCCAATTTCGGCGCACTACAGTCGCACAAACTGCGGAATGCCGCGGAGCAGATCGTCGAGCAGATCAATTTCGGTCGGCAGCGCGCCGTCATGACCGGGATACCCCACCGGTTGGCGATCGATCTCGACGCCGGTACCTACAAGCTCGAGTGGCAGGGAGCCGACGCCGGAAATGCGGCGCCGCAACCAAAACCAATGTTCGAACCCGACGTCAGCGCACAGCTCTCTCTCGCGCCACCGCCGGCAACGGAGCGAAGTTTTCAATCTCTTTTGGGGCCTCTCGGCCGCCTCGAATATCTTGCCCGAGGCGTCGAATTTGGGTGGATCGAAACGCCCGGTGGCGAAATCGACTTCGGCGACGCGTTCATCATCTTCGAGGGCGATGGAACGTCGTCGTACACGATACTCGTACTCAACGAGCCCGACGGTCACGAACTTACGCTGGAGATACTGCCCCTAGCCGATGCGGTGCGGATTATCGATGAGGAATTCTAGCGGCGGATTCACGCTTTTCGAAGTGCTCGGAGCGGTTGCGATACTCGCGATCCTCTACACCACGCTGTCGACCGTAGCGATTCGAGGATTGCGCTCCGAGGGTGAGAGCCACCGCATACTGAAAGCGTCGTTGCTCGCGGACTGGGAAGTTAGCGAATTCGAGTTGGAACTCGATACGGGTGCAGCCCCCGAGATCGGGATCACCGAATCCGAAGACGAGGACGGCTTCAAGGTGACGTGGGAGGTGACACCCCTCCAGACCAGAATCTACCAGACCGCTCTAGAGAAAGAACAGGAAGGCGACGAGACGGCTTCGGCCGGGCCGACTCGAGCCACGGACACCGCCGCTCCGCATTTTCTTCGAGTGAAACTCCGTGTTTCGTGGTTCGAGGCGGGAAACGAGCGTTCGGTGACACGCACCATCTTCGCGGTCGACGAGGATGCAGCTGCCAAGCTCGCAACAGCGAGCCTACAAGGCGATCGCGGCATCGAGGGTAAGCCACTGTGAACGGTCAACCGCGCAAACAGACAGGATTCACGCTGCTCGAAATGATGGCGGTCGTCGCGCTGATCGGCATCGTCTTCTTCGTCGCGCTCAACTTCTATACGGACCTCGCTAACGCCAGCACCCGCGCTTCGAATCACACCCGTGGCATTCGACGCGCGAGCGCGATTCTCGATCGCGTCGCTCGTGACATCGAGGGCGCAATGCTCCTGGTGAAACCTCCAGAGATGGATCCCTTCGCATTCCCGTGGATCTTCCTGGGCGAGACCCGACTCGGCGGCGATGCGTCCGAGCGGCTCAAGTTCGTCACCCGAAACCACAACCCGACCCGAACGGACGCGGCCGAGACAAACCTCGCCACCGTCGCCTACATGGTGGAATCGCGGCCGGACGATTCGATCGCGCTGT
>PVMK01133231.1_pt1 | contig 12763 bp, 9 predicted proteins | sample 1853481 | NCBI WGS metagenome assembly PVMK01 (sample SAMN08533507, study PRJNA380276) | Marine sediment metagenome, whole genome shotgun sequencing project.
CCCGCCATTCCGCGGGGTTTTAGGTGAGTGTCTGGGCGTCTCCGAAGCGGAGACGCCCCGGTGGCACGCTCGACCACCCCACAGCCGCCGGTTTTCTCTGCGGCCGATTGCGGCGGTTCGGAATCCGCACCTACGGCATCGCGCGGTGCGACGAGACGCCTACCCAGGTGCTGAGGCGGCCGGACAACGGTGGTCGTCTACACCTGCGATCCGTTCGGGGAGCGCAAGAGTCGCCTAGGTTGAAATCAGGAACTGTCTCTTAGCAGAGACCATGTCGAGTCCGAAACGCTTTGACGACGTACACACTGCAATGTCTCAGGATATTCTGGAGTTTGATCGTTGCAGCGTATTAGAGATTTCCTGCGCTGCACAAATTCCAGACTCATGCGCCCCGTGCGCGTTTCCCCAGAGGTGTTTCAACGTGGCCTCTCCAGCAAAAAACACTTTGTCGTCAATAGAGCGCGCTAGCTCTTCGCGTTGATGGCTTTGCCCCGGAAGCGCGTGGGAATAGGCTCCCAGCGTACACGGGTCTCTTGTCCACGCGCTGACAATAGAGTGAGTCACTGATTTGCGAATGTCGTTGCCAAACACATCGGCGATCCTGTCTACCGCAAAGTCATGCCCGGCCTGTGGCCCCTGCTCCTCCAGCCATACTGCGTGGCGCCCACTTGTAAAAACAATGCCGACATTCAACCCCAGAACACTGGCTTCGATCTCTGCACCTACATCCCTATCTCGCCAGCTATAATAAGAACCGCGACCATCCGGGCCAAAGATGTCTTTATCGAAATGCACGCCAATTTTGTTTTCTGTGCCGGTAGGTAGGCCATTGATGGCATCAATTTTCCAGCCCGGTAGCTCTGGCTTGAAGCGGATATGCCTTGCAGCCAGAACGCCGGTCGAAACCGTAGTCAGGACACAGCGCCCGCGCAGAGTTCCCTTGGCCGTATCAACTCTTACATGATCTTCCGACCAGTCAACTGCTTCCACCTTGGTATTGAGAGAAACCGGCACGTCAGCGCCCCATTCTCTGACCAGGTTTCCATAGCCATTCAATACGGTGATTTCTTCATCGCTATTGGCATTGAAATAATCAGCTGCCGACATTTGATCTAGATCACCGGTGCTGGAGCCGGACACCTTATTGTTGTACAGCTCTGCATAGGGATTATCTAGATCAATCAATTCAACGATGGCGCGATCTTCGCCGCGATTTACAGACTCCACAATTGCTGTGTGGTTATCTTCAAGATATTGCGATAATGCAGCTTCTTCTCCCTCTCCCAATTTCTTGCCATTGTGAAAATATTGCAGGTCGTTATATAGCTCTAGCTTGTCTTCTCCAATCTCTACGCCCAGTGCTTTAGCAGCGGTCACAAATGGATTGATTAGAGCCGGGTCCTTGTTGGTGACCAGATAAGCACAGCCGAGATCAAACCAAACGCCGGGGGCGATTTCTTCACTACAGGCTCGGCCACCAATTCGATGAGAAGCCTCCACCACAACAAATGACAATCCGTGCTTGGTCAGCTCTTTCGCCGCTGACAACCCAGATATCCCGGCACCGATGATGATCACGTCAGTTTGTGATGAAGTAGTCATGTTCGTTGCTCCCAATAGTTGCCAACGGTGTATGGCGACGCCTTATTTCACGAGCAAGCGCCGGCAGAGGACGTGCTGAATCGATCGTGGGATCTCGTCTTGGCCCCGCCATCACATCGTTTCGCTGTCGATCACCAGGGAGGCGTCGCGTTCGATTCGGGTCCAGTCGAGATCGAGGCCGAGGCCCGGCCCATCGGGAGCACTGACGCAGCCATCCGCTTCTATGCGGATTGGGTTCGCACAGGCGTATTCGTAGTGCTCGATCGGCACCGGATGCTCAAAATAGCTGCAACCGGCAACACCCAACATGACATGCAGGTTGGCGGCCTGGGTGAGCGGATAGCCGTAGCTTTGTAGCTCGGTCTTGAGGCCGTGGGCGGAGGCGAGCGCCATCGCCTTCGTGCATGCCGAAATGCCGCCGACGTTAGAAGGGTCGCAACGTAGTCTCGACCATGCGCGGCGCGCGATCGCATCGGCCATGGCTGGCAATTCGACCACCGTGTTGCCGGCCGAGATGATGTCGACATCGATCGCGCGTCTGAGTTCCGCATAGGCGTCGATCGCCGTGTCAACGAGCGGAGCCTCCAGCCAGTCGCAGGGCATATCCGAGAGTGCGCGGCCCAGTTTGACCGCGCTGTCGTAATCGTAGAGTTGCTCCAGATCGACCATGAAGCGCAGCCCGCTCGAGGCGAACGCGGCGGAGACGGACGCCGTCATTTCCAGATCGAAATCCGGATCGCATTGGGTGTGGAACTTGACCGCTGGATAGCCCATGCCACGGATCAGCCGCACGTAATCGAGGTATCCCTCGACGGTCTCGAATACCGGGCTGCTCGCATACGCCGGGATGCGTTCGCGCGCACCGCCCAGGAGGCGGTAGAGCGGCATACCCACATCGCGAGCGAAAGCATCCCACATGGCGATCTCGAGCAGAGACTCCGGATCGGGGATCGGCGCGGTACGCGCTGCCAACATCTCTGCGGCGATGGCTTCGCGTCGCAGCACATTCTTTCCAATCAGCCCGCCGATCACGGGCCGAAACGCATCGGCGAAACCATGAGGATCCTCGTCGGCCTCTTGATCGTGCTCGTTATAGTGATCGCCGGAAAGGACGCCGGCCGCACCTTCAACGCCACCACGTGTCGTCAGCCGGACGATGTTGTAGTACAGGGGGGACGGCTCACAGGCGCCGGTGAATCGGTAAGGCGGGGTCACATCGGGCGCGACGACGTAGACCCGCAGGCGGACGATATCGAGATCATTCATTGCCCATTCCCTTCGATGCCCACTCGCGCAAAGGCGTCGGCTTCCACCCCCGATGGGTAGGGGGCCAAACCGCTAGCAGAAATCGCTCCAAGAGTAGCGCTGGCGCCCCCGTAGTGTGCCAAAAGTCGGCCGAGCTGAAATGTCAGCGATTGCTGTTGCTTAGAGCCGCGTGGGATGAACGTCCTCAGCTCAAATGATGTCAGCTGCTATCCGGCTCTTTCCGAGGTCGATTCCAATCACGGCAATCCCTGCTCGTTAGTGGGAAATTCCTTGTTCCCGAAATCAGGGAACACGCCGGAAGGAGCCCCGAAGAGCGACCAAATCTCGGAAGCAGCCTCGCCGGGGTCTCCCGATCTCGGTGTATTTCCCGGTATCTTCCCAGCAAATCAGGGATTTGCGCCCAGAGACGAGTTCGCTACAGACTGCCCGCACCGCCATTCAGTCTGCGGCTGCGGAGACTTCCCGCGTACATCTAGATCTAGCCCGGAAAATTTCCGCGATTCCGCGAGGTTTTGGTGGTTAAGCCCAGGCGCATCCGAACCGGAGACGGCGGGTTCGCGGCCTCGAAGCCGCAGCACTGCTGCGTCCACGAACATTCTGGACTCCGATTCAACGCGTGGCGCCTGCTCGGGGGGCCGGGACGCAAGAGCGGCTCGCTCAGAATTCGATCCGGCCAACTGGGCCCGGGCAACCGACCAGACGCTACGTCAGCAGGCCTTCTTGGCGCTTACCATCGGCGGCTTCGAGCGGCGCTTGCGCGGAGGCTTGCGCTTGGGCTGGGGCCGCTCCTCGGAGAGGTGCTCGGCCAGGTGCGAGAGCGCCTCCAGGTCCGACGCTTCCGCCGGTAGCTCGGGCAGCACCCAGGCGAAGCCCTTGCCCTCGCTGTGCTGCTGCAAATCCTCCAGGATCTTCAGGTGCTGCATGATCTGGTCGTTCTCCGGCTTGGCCAGGCCGCCCATCTTGCGCACCGCGCTCACCTCTACCTCGGAAGCATCGTCGTCGAGCAGCGACCTGGACGGCATCTGCCGACCGCTGGCCCAGGCCAGGCTGCGGTTCAGGACGAAGCCGGCCAGAGGCAGCTCGAGTTCCCTCGTCTTCTGCTCGAAGTAGAAGGCTTCCTCCACCGCCGCCTGTGTCGGCGAGACCACGAGCACGAAGGAGATCTCGTCCCCAGCAAAGAATCTCTTCATCTCGCCTTGGTTGCGATTCAGGTGGAGGAGAATGCCCTCGAAGAGCTGGAAGAACTCCTGTAGCTCTTTTCGCGCCCCCTCACCGAGGGTGATGTCGAGCACCTTCTCGATGATCCTGCTCGCGGCCTGCCGGATCAGGTTCGCCTCTCCCGGGACGAACAGCCGGAAGATCCGGCGATCGAGGAAGGTGCCAGCGCGACTGGGCGCGTCGAGAAATCGCAGCGCGTTGCGGGAGGGCGGCGTGTCGAGAATCACGAGGTCGTACTTTCCGCTCGTCACGAATTCGTGTAAGGCCTCGACAGCGGTGTACTCCTGCATGCCCGCGATCATCGCGGTGATGTTCTTGTAGACGCGGTTCTCGAGCAGGGCCTGCACCTTGGCCGGGTCGCTGGACAGGCGCTTCACCACCCGGTTCGAGATGCGCTGCGGATCGAGCATCCAGGTGGAGAGGCGGCCGGGCTCCTCGATGCCCACTGCGCGTGCGCGCTCCGGGCTGAGCGCCACCGCTTCGACCAGGTCGCGGTCTACCCCCAGGGTCTCGGCCAGGCGCCGACTGGGGTCGATGGTGATGACGAGCACACGCCGCCCGGCCCGGGCCGCGGCCAGGGCCATGGCGGCCGACACCGTGGTCTTGCCCACCCCACCAGCACCACAGCACACCACGACGCGCTTCTCGCGGATCAGCCGGCTGATGGTCATGGCGCTCATGACGTACTCGCGATCAGCGGCGCCAGGAAGTCGGCCAGCGAGAAGGCCGGCTCCTCGTCCTTCGGCCCGAGGATCTCGGGCAGCTCCCACACCGGCACCGAGGTTTCCTGCTTCAGACGTGTCGACGAGACCTCGGCGCTCCCGATGCGCTGAAAGGCAATCTCGCCGTGCATGGGCGTCTCGTCCAGCAGGAGTTCGAGGGCGTCGCGCTCCTCGTCGGTGAACGGGTTCTCGGGCATGCGATTGAGAATGACCCCGCCAGCCGGCATCTCAGTCGATCGCAGCCCGTCCAGGAGTTCCAAGGCCTCGCTCACCGGTAGCTGCTCGGGAAGGGTCACCACCCAGGCCGCTCCGTTGGCCGGGTCGTTGAGGTAGGACTGGCCCTCCCGCATGGCCCGGGCCATCGGACCGACCGGCAGCAGGTTGAGGATGATCGCCGGCAGGCTGGTGAGGGCCAGGGTGTGGCCGGTGGCCGGCATGTCGACGATGAAGACCTCGTGGCGCGGTCGCCCTCGTTCATCCTTCTGCTTGAGCAGGGAAAGGATGTGGTACAGCACGCCCATCTCGTGCAGGGAAGGCGCCGCGACGAGGAACCTGCGCAGAGGCTTGGAGGCGAGCGCGGCCTTGATCAGCGGCCCCGCCGGGATGACCGAGCGCACGAAGAGTTCGTGCCCCCGGATGGCCCACAGGTGACAGCCCATGATGCCCTCCGCCAGCGGCTCGGGCTCTGGTGTGAGGTACTCCCGCCCGAACTTGCGCCCGATGGCCGAGTAGCCGCCCTCCGGGTCTCCGATCTCGGCCAGCAGCACCCGCCGCCCCGCCCGCGCCGCCGCATGGGCCAGGGCCACCGCGACAGTGGTGCGGCCCACTCCGCCCTTGCCGGTGACGAGATGGATCCTGCGGTCGAGAAAGTTCATGGATGGGCCTCGCTCCCACCCGGAAAAGTGCGGAAGGAGAGTGGCGAGTCTATCGGTTCGCGGGTTCCCTCCCTAAATAGGCTGTGTCGCGGCATCCGCGGCCCCTCCAGCAAAAGACGCGGCCAGCCGCTCGAGCCCTTCCGCGATGCCGAAAGCCTCGGCCCTCTTGTTATTGACATCTGCGACACCTCCTGGGTGATGAACTAAAACAGAAGACGTTGCACCGACCGATTGAACCTACTCCATTATCGGACATTGCTGAAAACGCAGTTTCTTTTCCCTATCAACCCACCGGGTGGACATCGGTGCGGTGGATCTGACCTCCGCGGCTAGTTGGTTAGTCGGTTTCTTCCCTAGCTGGTGTCGCGCTCGAAGTGGCGCCGAAGTTCCGCCAGTCCCTCTTCGATGCTGACGCGCGGTTCGTACCCAAGGTCGCGGCGCGCTGCGCTGATGTTGTACCAGTGAGCCGCGGCCATCTGCTGCACTACGAAGCGTGTCACTGGCGGCTCTGACTCGATCCGCAGCAACCGATAGGTCGCCTCTGCGAGCGAACCGATTGCGTAGGCGAACCATACGGGCAAGCGGCGCGTTACGGGCGGGAGCCCAGCCGCGGCAAGGAGCGCATTGGTGATCTTGCTCGCTGGCCACGGATCGCCTTGACTCACGAAGTAGGCCTTGCCCGCGCAGGCGGCACCAGGCGCGAGTCGATCGCCAGCGGCAATGTGCGCGTCCGCGGCATTGTCTACGTAGAGTGTATCGATGAGTTTGTCCTCGCGGCCTACATATCGCATTCGGCCCGATCGCGCGCGGGCCAATAGGCGGGGCATGAGTTGGTTGTCGCCCGGTCCCCAGATCAGGTGAGGCCGAATTGCGACCGTCGCTAGCTGATCATCGTTGGCCGCAAGCACGTGACGTTCGGCTTCCGCCTTGGTCTCGGGATAGGGGCCCTCGAAGCGCTTGGCATAGGGGAGCGACTCGTCCGCGCCCTCGATGTCACCTCCCGCATGCACGACGCTGGGCGTGCTGGTGTACACGAGTCGCGCGACTGCGTGACGTCTGCAAGCCGCAATGACGTTGTCGGTCCCCACCAGGTTGGTCAATCGGTAGGCTTCGTAGCGTCCCCACATGCCGACTTTGCCCGCCACGTGGAAGACGATGTCGCGACCCTCGAGCGCACGCATCACAACGTCGCGGTCGGCCAGGTCGCCGTGCATGGTCTCGACGCCTAAGGCGGTTAGCTCCGGGTAGTCGCCGCGCGCGAGGCTGCGCACCGAGTCTCCCCGTTCGAGCAGTTTGCCGACGATGGCCTTGCCGAGGAAGCCGCCGCCCCCGGTTACCAGCGCCTTCACGTCTGTGCGTTCCCGTCGGCGAGCCGTTTGAGCTGCTTGCTCGCCCAGTGTGCGAGCTTCTCGCGTCCGATCTTGGCGTTGTGGCGGGCGTCGACGGGAAACTTGGGGTGAAACAGGAGCTGGCGGATGTTGCGCGTGTGCTCGTGGGCGGCGCCCAGCTCGAGTAGTTCGGCGATCAGCGCGGCGTCGGAGGGCGTCTCTGCTCCGTCCCGCTTCTCTACGCACAACACCGGTAGAGAGTACGTGCCCCTCGAAACACCCACCAAGGCCGTGCGGCGCACGGCAGGGTGTGTGTTGAAGACGGCCTCGCAGGGGATCGTATAAAGCACACCATCGGGCGTCTGTACGCGGTGCACTTTGCGACCGCAGAACCACAACAGACCCTCGTCGTCGAGGTACCCCACGTCTCCCATGCGGTGCCACAGACTGCCGTCGGCATCTGCGATTTTCGCGAGGGCGGTCTCGTCGGGGCGGTTGTAGTAGGCCCGGGTGGCTTGGGGCCCGCGCACGGCGATCTCTCCGATCTCACGAGGCCCGAGCACCCTCTCGTCGTCCCATTTCTCGATCGGCGCATCGTCGATGCGGATGATGCGAAGGTCGATCGAGGGGACCGGTGCGCCGACGCACACGCCCGCGCCGGCGTCGGTCGCGGCGTCGGTGCCGCCCAGCACCTGCCGGCTCGAGATACAGGCCACCGGCAGACACTCCGTCGCGCCGTAGGGAGTCAGGATCTCGGCGCCCTCTGGCAGCATGTCGAGGAAGCGCCGCATCACCTCGGCGGGCACCGGCGCGCCGGCGGAAATTACGCGCTTGAGTGTCGGAAGCCGCAGCCCGTGCTTTTCGCCGTAGCGACCCACTGTGTCGAGCAGCGCCGGAGAAGCGAACATGTTCGTGACCGCGAACTCGTCAACCGCCTCGGCAATGCGCCGTGGATCGACATCCGCAGGCCGGGTTGGATCCATCTCGGGGATCACGGCTCTCATGCCGAAGGCCGGGTCGAAGAGGGCAAAGAGCGGGAAGGTCGGCAGGTCGACCTCGCCCGGGTCGATCACGCTGAGGCCGCGAATGGCCTCGACCTGGGCTGCGAAATTTTCGTGGCGATAGACGACGCCCTTGGGCAAGCCGGTGCTACCGCTCGTAAACAGAATCGCGGCCACCTCGTCGGGGCGCGTGTCGGCGACAGGTTGGGACTCGGCGGCGAGGGGTGCACGCCGAATCTTCGCAAGCGTCGTTCCGCCCCAGAACCAGCGCCGGCCGACCGTCAGATTCCTTCGTATCGTGCGTCGCCCCCATCCGAGTACGACCCGCGCCGCATGCGCCGCAGGTACGCCGATAAAGGCCTCGGGCTCGGCCTGATCGAGGCAGGTTTTGAGGCTGCGCGCGCCGATGCCTGGATCCACCACGATCGGCACCGCACCCAGTCGAAAGATCGCCAGAGTGAGGGCGAAGAACTCGAGGCTGGGCCGCACCAGCAACGCCGTGCGCACACCTCGGCCGATACCCAGTGCGTCAAGGCCGCGCGCGATTCGATCGCTCTCGAGATCGAGCTGCCGGTAACTGTAATGTGTGTAGCGCGCAGTGCCGTCGCGCCCGCGTCTCTGTGGGTAGGAGACGGCCGGAGAATCGGGGGTCTCTTTCGCGCGCTCGATGACGAACGATGCGATGTTCATGACGGCTAGTCTACGACAGAGGGTGGTCCGCGACGAAACTCCGAATCAGACCGGGAATTTCGTGCCTGGCATCCTCGAGCACGTAGTGGCCGGCCTGGGGAAAACGATGGACCTCGGCGTGAGGCCAGTGGCGCTCGAATATCTCGAGCACAGGTTCTCCGAAGACGAAGTCTTTCAAGCCCCACAGCAGCAGGATCGGTGTCTCACGGAAGCGCTCGAGGCCGGCCTCGACCACGCTCACCGTGTCGTAGGCGGGGTCGCCGGGCGCGAGCGGAATGTCCTGCACGAAGCGCAGCGTTGCGAGTCGATCGTCGAAGGTCTCGTAGGGTGCGCAGTACGCGTCACGGACTTCCTTCGGCAACCGCTTGACGGTGCAAAGCCAAGAGGCGCCACGGCAGAAGAGATTGAAGCGCTGCACACAGTAGGCGCCGAGACGCGTGTTTCGAACGGACCAGAGCGCCGCCGGAAGCTTCATCACTTCGGGCAAGTGGAATGCGGCGGTGTTCATCAGCACCAGGCGCTTCACCCTTTCGGGATGGCGAATGGCGTAGGCCATGCCGATCATGCCGCCCCAATCGTGCAGTATCAGCGTGAGCCCATCGCCGGCATCGACCTTGTCCAAGAACAGTTCGAGATCGTCGACGCGCTGGCAGAGGGTGTATCGGTACTCAGCGTCGCTCGGCTTGTCGGAAAGACCGCAACCGATGTGATCGGGCACCAGCGTGCGGTGCCGGTCACGAAGTGCTTTCACGAGATCGCGGTAGTAGAACGACCAGGTCGGGTTGCCGTGGAGCATCACGAGCGGCTCGCCCGAGCCCTCGTCGAGGTAGTGGTAAGCGTGACCTCCGATGTCGATGCGATGACCTTCGAAGGGGTAGAGCGACCGCGGGACGCGGTCGCTCACTGTCACCAGATCACCTCGCCCACCATGCAGTTGAGGCCGCTGCCGATGCCGGCGAGCACGATGCGATCTCCGCTCTTGATGCGGCCCTTGTCCAAGGCCATCGACAGCACCATCGGAACGGAGGCGGGACCGACGTTTCCATACTCCCTAACTATTAGTAGCGCCTTCTCGAGGCTCACTCCCAGACTTGCCGCGAGCTGATGGGCGTGCACGGTGCTCACCTGGTGCAGGCAGTACTGGTCTACCTCGGCATCACTCAATCCGAGCTCTTCGTGGGCCTTGATCCAGGTGCGTTTGGACAACTCGATGCCCGCCAGCATCAGGCCCTTGGTATCGGTCCAGCCCCGCTCGAGCTGCCCCAGACACAGGCGGTTGTGCTCGGTGGCGGCCAGGCTCACGGTGCCTTTGAAGCTATGGCCGTCGGGCGCGAGATCGGAGTTGGCCAGCAGCATGGCGACGGCGCCGGAGCCAGTCGTCAGCGACGCGAACTCCTCGTGGAAGGTCTTCATGTCGGTGGACGACCGCTGCAGCCGCGCGATGGTCGATTCGGTCAGGAAGCGCGACGACTCCGCGTCGACGATCATTCCGTAGTCGATCTGGCCGCGCTCGATCATGTTGCCCACGATCTCTATGCCGTTGAAGAATGCCAAGCAGGCGTTGCCCACGTCCATGTTCGTACAGCTGGCGGGGAGCTTCAGGTTGCCGTGCACCAGGCAGGCAGTCGACGGCTCGATGTAGTCGCGACAGACCGACGTATTGATGAGTGTCCCGAGCCGGGCGGGATCGATGTCGCAATCGTCGAAAACGGCCCGGGCCGCGAGCGTTGCGCCGTCGCTCGGTTCGAAGCCTTCATCCCAGTAGCGTCGCTCGCGAATCCCGGCCACCGATTCGAGCAGGTCGGGCTTCACGTTCAGTCGCTCCATGGTTTCGGACAGGCGTTCCTGGATCTCCGCTGACGTCACCCGGTGGGGTGCGTCCACGTGGCGGACGCTGACGATGCTCACTTTCTCGAAGTTCATTGCTCTGCTTTCTCTTGGTCCCGTCTACGGCACGGCATAGGTACCGCACCCGCTCTGACCTGTTGTCGCGGCAGCGCATTGTACCGGAAAATGAGCCCGCCGAACGCCCGCGCGAGAGCCACCAGGAGAGCGGAGCTTATGTTGCGATCCGGGCTCTGCGGGCGATGGGGATTGCGGCATGCAACGCCCTCCTGGGGGCAGCCCGAGTGAGGCAGCGCGAGTTGTCCCTCGCCATGGCTGGGGCGTCCGCGGGCGGGCGTGCCGGCCTCCTGGCGGGGCTTTTCCATCTATCCAGGGAATCTGGCTAGATCCCGAAGGCGGGCGTTGGGGGAGGGCGGGCCTAGCGCTTTCCGAATGGGGCGGCTCGCTCGTCGATCGGCGAGGCGACGGGGGCTCGCGACTGCCGGCTCGCCACGATGGAGATGGCTCGATCATCGAGTTTTCCGTGCGCTCGCGCTTGCAGGCAGGGCGGCGAGTTTCGGCATTCCCGTCGGCGCACTGGAACGGCAGCCCGACATGGAGCGGGGATAGGCAATTGAGTGCGACCAGGCTCTGCTGGTCGATTGGGATTGGAGGATGCGATGACTCCATGAAATTTCGTTTGTCGTCCAGCGGGTGGGAAACCCGCCCGGCGAGGGGTGAGCCCGCCCGAGTCGGTAGTGAGCCTTGCGACGGTCTCGGTAACGAGGTCGGCGAAGCGTAGGTACGCGAGCGTGTGGGCCGTGGGTGACGTGGCCTCGAAAACTATATTCGTTCCGGATGCCGAGCGTTCTCTTTTTCGCGAAGGCGATGGCGACCTCTCCGTAGATCTTCTCGAAGAGATAGTAGGGGCGAGGAGGGGTCGTATCCGAAGTGGGGGAGCAGCCGACAGGCTGCGAGTGCGGCACGCACGAAGAGGACGGCCCAGTAACCCGGGAGGTCCTCATCTCTCCTCGACTTCATCGAGGTAGGCCGTTGGCAAGGGGAACCGAAGCTACGGCCGAAGGGGGTGAGGGAATCGGAGGGCTGCATACGAGCTTCGACGTCGGGGAACTTGTTGGCGACTCGGACCCGGCCGAGCAAAGGCGGCCCGTGTTGATGTGATCTTCAGGAGGGAACCATGACCAACGCACTCGACGTTGGGCAACATGTCACCGCAACTGGTGAAGGTAGTGGAACGAGCGCAACGAGAACCCGAAGGACGGTTCCACTCCCTGGCGCATCTGATCGATGTGCCCGCTCTGGAGCGGGCCTACCGCCGCATGCCGGAAGGACGCGGCGGTGGCGTGGATGGGGTCACGAAGGAACAGTACGGGCAGGACCTGGAGGCGAAATCTCCAGGATCTGCACGCCCGGATGAAGGCGAAGCGTTATCGCCATCAGCCGATTCGGCGTGTCTACATCCCGAAGGAAGGGGGCAAGACGCGGCCGATTGGGATTTCGGCGTTCGAGGACAAGCTGGTCCAGGACGTCGTGCGTGAGGTACTGGAAGCGATCTACGAGCAGGACTTTTTGGATTGCTCGTACGGCTTCCGGCCGAAGCGCAGTGCCCATGACGCCATTCGAACCCTCGACCGGATCGTGCATCAGGGCGAGGTGAGTTGGATTCTCGAGGCGGACATCGTGTCCTTCTTCGACAGCTTGGATCGCAAGAAGCTGAAGGAGATGCTCGAGGTTCGGGTTGCCGATGGGTCGCTTCTGCGGCTCATCGGGAAGTGCTTGCACGTGGGTGTGTTAGATGGCGTGGAACTTTCCACGTCGGAGTCCGGCACCGCCCAGGGGTCGGTGCTCTCACCGCTATTGGGAAACGTCTATCTGCATTATGTGATCGATCGATGGTTCGAACTGAAAATGAAGCCGGGGCTTCGGGGTCAAGCGACTCTGATTCGTTATGCCGACGACTTCGTGATCGGCTTCGAGCAAGAGGACGATGCGCGGCGTGTGATGGAGGGGCTCGGCAAGCGACTGGGGCGCTTCGGACTGGCCCTGCATCCGGACAAGACGCGACTTCTTCCCTTTCGGCGTCCGCCGGCGGGGCAGAAGGGCCGCAAAGGTCCGCGAGCGAGCAAAGCTCGCGAAGCGCTTGCGACTGCGTCGGCCGCGGCGACTTTCGATTTCTTGGGGTTCACGCTCTACTGGGCGCGTACCCGCAAGGGCCG
>PVMK01151305.1_pt1 | contig 12763 bp, 17 predicted proteins | sample 1853481 | NCBI WGS metagenome assembly PVMK01 (sample SAMN08533507, study PRJNA380276) | Marine sediment metagenome, whole genome shotgun sequencing project.
GGCAGCTGGATTCCCACGTCAAGAAGGTATCCCCCGTCGTGCCAACTCATCAGCACACTCATTCTCCGGCACACCGGAATGGCCTTTAACCCAATACCAGTTCACTTCGTGATGATCGAGCACCTGCTCAAGGCGTTTCCACAAATCCACGTTTTTAACCGGTTGTTTGGAAGCCGTTCGCCAACCGCGCGCCTTCCAGCCCTCAACCCACTCGGTCATTCCCTTCATGACGTATTTTGAATCGGTATAGATATTAACGCTGCAACCACGCTTAAGTGCCTCGGCACCGCGGATCACGGCCATCATTTCCATGCGGTTGTTGGTGGTCTCACGTTCGCCACCAAACATTTCCTTGCGATGTTTGCCGGACATTAAAACCGTTCCCCAGCCACCCGGGACCCGGATTACCGCTACAGGCACCATCGGTATACATTACTACATCAATCATGAAGCAGCTTTACGGTTGCTAATACCATCGAGTGCTGCTGATGTCACCCTCGCTGAGCGCGATTGTTTGAAGTGCAGGATACTGGCATTTTTGATATTGGACTGGTGGTGTCCATGCAATACAACCCGGTCTGCAAACGGCAGGCCAAGTCCATGCCATGTGGCTCTTGGTGCGGGCCGTGACAAACCAGCCAGTCCCATCTGAAGGCAATTTTCAACTTTGAATGAATGAGATTTCAAAAAATTACAAATCCTGTTTAATTTGAGTGCGGGTACCTGGTGCTTCCGGTTGCCGATGCGGTTGCGCATGCCGGATGAATTCAAACCACTAATTACCAGGTCACCACCTGCCGCCAGTACCCCTAAGGTTTCGGCCAAAAACGGTTCGCTGCCATCGCTGAGCAGATGATGCAGAATGACAAGGTCAAATGCTGCTTCTTCAAATGGCAGGGCTGTCATCCGGCATCTAAGCAACGTATCGGATGAGTATTCATCTGTGCTGAGCCGGATAACCTGTGCACCATTTACAGGCTCTATCGGCAAGTCGCCCGCACTGGCATGTTTTAACACCAGTATCCGCTCAGGCCGCCGCCTGGCCAGCAATGGCTGCAGTACCTGCTCAGCCAGCGAATGCTGAGCTGATTTGGCCGCTTGATGATCGATTTGGGTGACTACCATTTACGTCCGACAGATTCCTGAGATTGACTTGACGATTAACAAGCGTAAGCATAAGGGGTATTAGTGTACTGTCAACCCTATCAATTGAAGGAAAATGGCATGCTGACAAACGATCTCAACATTACCGCCATTCCTGCATTCGGAGATAACTACATCTGGCTACTCACTGCAGGCGGAAAAACCTGTGCTGTCGTGGACCCCGGGGATGAAGACCCCGTTCTTGAGGTCCTGGAGGAACGGGGACTGGATCTTCGCTATATCCTGCTGACCCACCACCACCCGGATCACGCTGGCGCGTACCCGAACTGCTTGAGCGATATGATGCGAAGGTTTTTGGCCCTGCCGATGACAGGATTCCTTTTGTGCACCAGGTTTGCAGGGAAGGTGACGAGATTCAACTACCCGACCTGAACGCAGAGTTTCGTGTGCTGGAAGTTCCCGCGCATACCCGCAGCCATATCGCATTTTACGGCGAAAACGTCCTGTTCTCCGGCGACACCCTGTTCAGCCTGGGCTGTGGCAGGTTTTTTGAAGGGACCGCAACCGATATGCAGGCATCCCTGGATAAACTGTCCGCATTGCCGGCTGATACAAAAATTTACTGCGCGCATGAGTATACGCAAGCCAATTGTGCTTTCGCTCTCAAAGTAGAACCTGACAATCCCTGCACTACAGGACCCGCGCCAGGGAAATCGATGATTTGCGGGCTGAAGGCAAAATCACCTTACCAACCAGCCTGGCTGACGAACTGGCAACCAATCCATTTTTACGCACCCGTGAAAACAGCGTAGTGGAAGCTGCCCGGAAACTTGACCCCCACGCAACGGCCGGAATCTCCACCATGGCCATAATTCGTGCATGGAAAGACCGGTTTTAAGAACCGTATATCGCAGCAGAATCGGGGTACTGGTGCGATATGCGGCTCCATTATTTACTTAATTTTAAGGGCCTTTTTACTTGACCCTGCGCCAGCAAACCGCATAATAGCGGGCCATCACTGAGTAATTCACGGAGCCCTTGTGACTTCACGCCTTTTTTTGTCTCTGCTGTGCCTGTTTCTTGCCAGCTGTGCCACCACCCAGAACAATAATCCGGAACCCGAACCGGAGGTGCTTGCGGCTGCCCAGGAAGACCTGCCCAAGGGTGAAGGTGAATCTATTGATGAACACCTGTTTGTTCCGGAACCCGTTGAACCTGTTACCGAAACACCTGAAGAACAGCTGCCTGAATATGACAATGTCTGGGCCAAACTGGTAGATAGTTTCGAGCTGCCCAACTGCGCTGACCACGAGTCCGCCCTTAACTGGGCCAACTGGTATGCAGATCACGACGAGTATATGGCCCGCGTAATGAAACGTGCCCAGCCGTGGATCTATTTTATTGCCGATGAACTCGAAACACGTGGTATGCCGGGCGAACTAGCCCTGTTGCCTATCGTCGAGTCGGCCTATGACCCATTTGCTTACTCAAGCGGTCGGGCACTGGGAACCTGGCAATTCATTGCTTCAACCGGCAAGCACTATGGCCTGCAACAGGACTGGTGGTACGAAGGACGCCGGGATGTCTGGTCTTCAACCCATGCGGCGCTGGACTATCTTGAGTATCTCAGCAACAAGTTTGATGGCGACTGGATGCTGGCGCTTGCCGGTTATAACTCCGGTGAAAACCGCGTAGCACGGCAGGTTAAGAAAAACCTGGCAAATGGTAAACCGGCAGATTTCTGGAACATCCACCTGCCGAAAGAAACCAAGGGTTATGTGCCCAAGTTGCTTGGCCTGACCTGCCTGTTCCAGAACCCGGAAAGCTACGGCTGGGAATTACCTAAAGCGCCCAACCAGCCAATAATCGCAGCTGTTGAAATGGAAGCACAAAGTGACCTGGTGTTGATCTCACAGTTTAGTGAAGTCAGCATTGACGTACTGTTCAGTCTGAATCCGGGCTTCAGCCGCTGGGCAACCTCTCCCAAAGGCCCGTGGCGTGTTGTCCTGCCACTGGAAGGTGCGGAAAAACTTGAACAGCATTTATTATCTGACAGCTCACCCAGCCTGATGAAATGGGACCAGGTCGTGGTTGAAAGCGGTGATACACTTTCCGGCCTCGCAGCCCGTCACCATGTACCGGTATCGGTATTGCGCACTACAAATAACCTCAAAGGCGACATGATTCGTGTCGGCCAGAAGCTCCGTCTTCCACGTGATGAACAACTACTTGTTGATCCGCTCTATATAGCCGCGGCAAGCCAGTTACAACAACTTCAATCCGGTCTGATCGCATCTGAGCGTCTCACGCACAAGGTACGTTCCGGAGAAAGCCTGTCGGTCATCGCAAAACGTTACAAGGTTTCCGTCAGGCAGTTACAGAGCTGGAACAATATCTCCAACCCGCATAAGTTGCGTGTCGGCCAGACACTGACACTGTTCCACAGCCCTGCCCCGAATGCTGCAACCCCGAAGAGTGGAACCTTCAAACATACCGTACAGCGGGGCGATTCATTATGGAGTATTTCCAAACGCTACAAGGTTAAAGTCAACGACCTGATGCGCTGGAATGACCTGAGCAAGAATTCCGTCATCCAGCCGGGACAATCCATCAAGATCATCCTCTGAATGCGTCCTTTACTGTTTTTAGTCCTGCTTGTTTTCTGTGGCCACCTGCAGGCTGTTGAGCTTCAGGGTGACGTAATCCAGGGCAACCTGATATTTGGACTGGCAGACCCGGGCAGCAGTGTTTCGCTGGACGGTGAAACGATCGCCATTTCTGCAGACGGGGATTTTGTCATCGGCTTTGGCCGGGATGAAACCGGTACCCGCGAACTCCAGGTCACATCACCCGACGGTAAAGTATTCAAAAAAAGCATGCCTGTGCAGAAACGGGAATACGCCATTGAGCGTGTTGACGGCCTGCCACCGGCAACCGTCACACCCGATCCTTCCGCTTTGGCCAGGATCAAGGAAGATGGCCGCATGGTCGCCAATGCACGTCTACACCGCGATCAGCAGGCTTATTATGCCAATGGCTTCATATGGCCTGCCAAGGGCAGGATTAGTGGTGTTTATGGATCACAACGGGTACTCAATGGCGAGCCACGCAGACCACATTTTGGCCTGGATATTGCCGCACCTGAAGGCACTGACGTATATGCGCCCGCCGATGGTCTGATCACCATGGCCCATCCTGACATGTATTTTTCGGGCGGCACGATTATTCTCGATCATGGCCAGGGGCTTTCATCGAGCTTTCTGCATCTGAGCAAAATACTGGTAGAGGCCGGCACCTTTGTTAAGCAGGGCGACCTGATTGCCCGCATTGGATCAACCGGGCGTGCCAGCGGACCGCATCTTGACTGGCGTATGAACTGGCTGGACCGACGGGTTAATCCGCAGCCGTTACTGAAGCCGATGGATGGAGCGAGTCCCTAGTGTAGTGTCAACCCTAGCTCTCTGATTGATCTAACCGTACCGGTGCGCCCGCGCCTGCGACATAACCACCCTTGATACCCTTGGTGATCACAGAAACTGCGTTGTGCGGATGCAGACTCTCGTAGTGCGTGCAACGTGCCCAGAAATCCAAAATACGGTCATCGTCATTCAATGCTATCTGAATGCGTCTGCCGGCATCTTCACAGAACATCAGGTTGCGGCCATTGAGCAGCGCAAACGCCTGTTCGTCTTCGCGTTTTACGGTCGCCTGGACCGGGGTTTTCAACGAGTTCTCCACTTCATCAATGAGTTCGATAATCGGGAACATCTGGAAGGTCGGTGTCAATCGTACCCTGAGTTCTGCCGCACTACGCTGACTGTGAGGTGTTGCAAGGATGCCTTCCTCGGTTCCCAGCCATTCGTGAACCTTTGCAAAATCAATTTCTGCTGATGAATCGAAGTCTTTTGAGAACTGTTCCTGAATCAACTGGCGCGCCAGCGCGGCAGAACATGGACAGGTACTGGAATAAAGAATTTCCAATCCCATCTCCAGGCTGAACTCCTGCCCTTCCAGGATACCGATCATGGAAACCGGGTAACGGCGCCAGCCGACGTTGTCGCTTTTAAGTGCTTTGCGGCGGATTACATAATCAAAATCAACCCTGACCAGTGCACGATCACTGAGGCCTTCGTGAGAATCGAGAAAAGAACGCAACATTTGCCGCAATGTTGCAGGGGTCAATGGACGTTCCTGAAACGCCTGGTCCAGATGTAAATACAGACGCGACATATGAATGCCACGCACATCAGGATCCATCAGGTTGACATATGCGGTCACACGGGCAGTCGATTGAATCAGGTTGCCATGGTCATCTTCAATCCGCACCGGCATTTCAATATCATTCATGCGACCCATTCGAGCTTGCCGGCCACTGAAGGGCTCACATCGTTGGCAATATCAGGCATGTCGCGCAATATATTGTCGAATGGTTTCATAGTCTAATTTCTCAATTTCATATTCTTTGGGCTAAGTAAGGCATATTTGCATCATCGGGCCCAATTTCAAGCTGTGGCTCAACGCCAATTTGTAATTATCGTTGAAAAGCACCCTTTTAGGCAAAGAAAACCGGACAGTATCCTGATTTCTTTCGGTAAAAAAAGCACCCGACAGCTGCATTGTAGTAGGTGTGTAATAGAAAAGGGTCGGGTTGAGCCGGCCCCTAATTCTTTCGCGGGAGATAAAGTGTAAACTTATGTAACCGGTATGGACCAAACAATTCATGGCGGAATTATGGGTGACTGGCACAGCCAGGGCTGGATAGTTAAGATAGCGGAACTCGTGAAGAACATCACAAGCAGGGAAGTGATCATGAAGGAATCTGTATTGGCGACAATTTCTGATTTCGCCACTCATAAGTTGATATGTTTTTATTTATCATTGCTTCTTCTTACTGCGATATCCGTAGAAGCAAAAGATACCCCGCCAAATATTCTATTTATAGTGGCCGACAATCAGCCAGCCTCGATTTTGGGCGCTTATGGGAACCCGGATGTCAAGACGCCCAATATTGATCGTCTTGCCAATGAAGGCCTGCGTTTTACCCACGCATACGCTGTACACGGCATGTGTTCACCTACACGTGCCACATTGCTGACGGGGCTTCTGCCATCTCAACATGGGGTCCAGGATTGGCTCGACGATGAAGAGATGGAGGATTGGCCCAGTGACTGGAACGCTATCCGAGAGTATCGAACGCTACCGTACACACTCAAGAATCGCGGGTACCAGACCTCACTAATCGGCAAATGGCACCTGGGTCAGCCACGGCCACCGGATGAGTGGTTCGATTATTGGGTGACATTCAATTTAGGCCATACCATCGATTTTTGGAATAATGAAATCAATGATAACTCCAGGAAGTACAAATTAGAGGGCAAGCACAGCGTCGATTTCTTTACAGATAAAGCCGTCGAATACCTCCAAAGCTACGATCACCAAAAGCCCTTTTTTCTCATGGTTACCTACAACGGGCCTTACATGAACCCGCCGACAAACCTCGGCCCCGCCAAAAACCGGCACTATGCAGATTATGTGGACAAAGAGTTTCCCTCGTTTCCCAGGAACAGGATCAACGAGACCATACTTGAAGAGATACCGGAGCCCGACCCGGAAGAATGGTATCTGAATTTAGCTCGAATGCATAACGACCGGGAAACGATGGCGAACGTAGCGTCACAGAACACAATGGTAGACGATGGTGTGGGTCGTTTGTTGGAAGCACTAAGAGACAATGGCCTCGCAGAGAACACTTTGGTGATTTATACCAGCGATCAGGGCAATTTTTTCGGCCAACATGGTTTGTGGGGGACATACTGACTTTTCATTTCCGGCGAGCTTGTACGATACTGCGATGAACATACCGTTGATCGCCCACTATCCGGGCGTCATTGAGAAAGGGCCAGGTAAGTGACTTGTTCATTGGGCCAATACGACCTCATGCCCACCATCCTGGATATGGCCGGATTTGATGTGGAAATAGCCAACTCCCCTGGTCGGAGTTTTGCTGAACATCTAAAAGGCAACGAACTCACATCATGGGGCGATGCTGTGTATATGGATCAAGAGGCAACCCGGGTAATCCGAACCAATCAATATTCATATTGGAAGCGGATGAAAGGTACGGGCAAGAACGAGCTCTACGACATACAAAAGGATCCGGAGCAAAAAAACAACCTATACGGAAATCCCAACCATGCCGAAGTCATTACGGAATTGGATAAAAGATTGACCCAGTTCTTCGATACCTGGTCCAATGCTGAATATGATCTTTGGCGAGGCGGTACTGTGAAGGGAACTACAGAATCTACCCAGGTTTATAAGTCCCTGTACGGTGAGCAATGGAAGCCGGAGTCGGAGAGTCAAGCCCGCCTTCAGGGAGAATATCCAGTAAACGCTGAGCCGTAGCGAGCAGGACATATCGACAAGCTAACTCTGATCCGAGGGAAAAGAGCCCTTTTAATTCTTGTGCCGGATGAGCTTGGTGTTGGGTTCTGCTTCTGGCCTATTTTGTTGAATTTTCCCGATCTGGTGGTAATCTTCCTGCTCAGAGCACTGATTACGCTGCCGGTAATTGCAGCCACGACCTATTGGGTGGTTTTCTAAATGACTGATTCCAAAACCAGCGGGTTTGACCCGAAAAACGCTCCACGATTCACTGAGATACCGACGTTTATGCGCTGCCCGTTGTCAGACGATCCGGGTGAAGTGGATATCGCGTTGATCGGCGTACCTTATGACGGTGGTGTTACCAACCGACCGGGCGCCCGCCACGGGCCACGTGAGATCCGTAATTCGTCGACGCTGATGCGGACTATTCACCACGTTACGCGTTTCAATCCTTTCGAAGCCTGTCGTGTGGCTGATCTTGGAGATGTCCGATTCGGCTCGATGTACGACCCGGAGATTGTAGCTGAAGAAATTGAGTCCTTCTTCCGGGAAGTTGTCTCTGCAAACGCCGTCCCGCTCTCCGCAGGTGGGGATCACTCGATCAGTTATCCAATACTGAAAGTTCTGGGTGAATCGGAACCCGTAGGTCTGATCCACATCGACGCGCACACGGACACCTGGGGTCCATTCCAGGGTTGCAAGTTCCACCACGGTGCGCCTTTCAGACTCGCGGTAGAAAACGGCGTACTTGATCCGAAACGTACCGTTCAGATCGGTATCCGTGGCGGTCAGAATATTACCGATGGTTGGGATTTTTCCGAACAGACCGGGATGAGAGTGATCTTCATGGAAGAGTTCACCCGCCTGGGTGTTGATGCTGTGATCAAGGAGGCGCGTCACGTGGTGGGTGATGGGCCGACGTACATCTCCTTTGATGTTGATGGATTAGACCCCGTCTACGCTCCAGGCACGGGCACTCCCGAAATCGGCGGCATTACGACAATCGAAGCGCAGGCATTACTGCGCGGCTTGGGCGGGCTGAACTTGATTGGAGGCGACGTGGTTGAGGTGTCACCCCCGTTTGACCAAACCGGCAACACGGCGCTGGTGGGGGCAACGTTGATGTTCGAAATACTTTGCCTGCTGGCCGGTCGCATCAGCCAAAAAAGAACTTGATATGCTGACCTGGCCGAAATATTACATGTGGGCGGGGTGTCCAAATTACGCTCCACAAGGGGGTGGCTTTTGGCCGTCTCCACCCTAATTTCCCTGTTACCTAGGGAAAATACAGGGAATATTTTGATTTCCCCACTCTATCTGAACTAACTCTTCCCCTGAAACTCAGCGGCAGAAGAGGTTCCACCTTGAAATTTCTGACCTACCAAAACAATTAACAAGGAACTAACAGGGAACTGCTGAAATGAGACTTGGAAGTGCTACTATTATTTACTGATCAAGGTACAAAATCCAATTTGGAGACAATCATGCTAAACGGACATTGCGAGTGCAAACGCGTCTCATATGAAGTAGATGGTGAAATTTCGGATTTTTCTCACTGTCATTGCTCGCAGTGCAGGCGACTGCACGGGGCGGCCTACGCTACTTTCGCCGGTGTAGATGCTGACAAGTTTCGCTATCTTAGCGGCGAAGAAGACCTCAAAACCTATGCCTCTTCTTCTGACCACGAGCGAGTATTTTGCGGCAACTGTGGTTCCAATATCCTCGTCAGCGTCGATGGCTACCCCGACTTTCTGTACCTATCGATGAGCGCTATCGAGGGAAACCCTGCTTTGCCAGAGGCCTACCATATATTTGTTGGCTCAAAGGCGCCGTGGCATGAAATAGGCGACAACTTGGTGCAATATGATGAGGATGTGCCGGAATAGTTGCGGGGAAGAATGAGCCTTAAGGCCGGCTTGGTGTAGTCCCGGAATGGTTCGACCCGTTTCGCGGAACTTTTCCCAGTGCGCCATCGCAGGTCACGGTAACCGAGGTAGAATTCACTTACGGGAGACAATTGAGTCATGCATATGCAACTAATCACAGGTTTGCATTCTACGACCACATGAAGTCCGTTATTGCGGCACCACCGGATGTTATCCGTATTGATTGTAGTTCAAGTTGCAAATGGGAAGTGCAAACTGAACTTTGTCCTTGTGCAGATTATCAAAAATGGAACGACGTGCTAGCAGATGAGAGCTTTATCTGTGGCCCGGCTGGAATATACTGGACGGGAGCTCATTACTTTGTGTATAGAAAGCCAGTAATAGCGTATAGCAAGTACCAGCCAGGTGGCCAACCGGATCAGAAATCTCCGAGTGTCTCCACAATCCATTTTTTCATGACTGCCGTTGTCCTGACGTAATCATCAACATCGCCACGCACTTCGAGACTGATGATTTTGTAATCATCACCGCCAAATGTGCAAAACGATCTTATCCTGAGATCCGGCGGAGGATTTTGAATGTCATAACGGTTCTGTCTGCGCCGCCACTTTATTTTCAGCTTGGCGTACTGTTCTTCACTTAGTGGGAAATCCACCCAGAACGATGTCATCACGGGACTATACATAATTAGATTTTCCGATAATTAAATAAAAGCTGGAGACATGCCGGGCATGTTTCTCAGGCCAGAACTCAATATTTGTAAGCTCCATTTTACCGCACGCAATGGTCCGGCGTAAGCTTCCCTAAAAAAGTAGACAGGTAATAACTAGAGGAAGTGAAAGCCAGGAAAGTCAGGACACCAGGGAATTAGAAGTGCAAAACAGATAACGCTTGCCAACTCTAAAGGCGGCATCAAAGCACCTCGGGGTTGGTAGGACAAGGTGCATACCCTAGGGACTGCATAAAGCACGGTGCAGTGAAGTGCTGAGCCATTTCTCTAGCAGGGAATACCCCAGCCCCACCTAGCTGTTATATGCGGTTTGAACCAGCCCGTGCCACCTATGCGATAATCTTTCTGACTTAGCCTTTGGCGCAAGCAATGTCTTTGCACCGGCAGTTGGACGGCAGGTACTTAAGTTCAGGAGCTTTGGTATGTCTACTCAAACAATACCAGTCAACGCTGCCCAGAGTATTTGCCACGGGCATCAGTTGGAAATTGATTTCCTGAGTGGGGAGCACGCCTACCGCAGATTCGTTCACGTTGATTTCAAAAGAACCTTCCTTATTCTTGTAGTGCTGAAAGCCGACGCAATAATTACTTTGCCCCGCAGGTGCAGCCATGCCAGCCGTATTGACGTCCGGTGGCCAACTTGCCATTGTCTGACGATATTCAGAAATCCCCAACTTGATTGGAGCGGCACCACTGATACATTCAGTGACCTTAGAACGAACCGCGTAATCCTGGTACGCCGGCACCGCCAGGGCGACCAGGATGGCTACGATCGCTATTACGATCATCAACTCGATTAAGGTGAAGCCCCTTGAAGCATTTTTAATTTGGTTGAACATTCCCTGTCCCCTTTCCAAATTACGTAGCAAAAAACGTAAGCTACGACATTGCAATTAGTTAGCCAGCTCATTACTGGAATTTGTCTTCTACTACTCAGATGCAATAATCAAGCCAGAAAGAGAATTTAACTGGAAATACTCAAACGCGCAATTAAATGCCTTTAAATACAGGGTGATATATTGCAAAAAAAGATTTTGTAAAAAATTTGCTTCAGCCAAGCCTGATCGCAATCATCCAAAATATGTTAGAAAAACTGACCATAATTGTCATCCATAATGAGCCGATGTACTCTATCCCTTGACCCACATCAATACCCCTCACCTGGTTGTGCGTATGCTTACCGGATTGGTTTGAGGGAATCCATTATGAAACGACTTGCCGTAATTCTTGTGGCACTGGTTCTCGTGACCGACGCTTCTCAAGCAAAAACTCCCGAGATTATTGAGATATCGCCCAATACCTACATGATCACACGCGACAGCAAGGCTGGCATGTTTGCGAGTATGGCGAAACTCAAGACAAAAGTACTCAGGCAAGCTAACGAGTTTGCTGCCAGCAAAGACAAAATCGTGATTCCAATTTCCGAGCGCACCTCTCGACCTGTTCCTGGCTGGCCGACATACGAGTACCAGTTCAGGCTAGTTGATCCAGATAGCCAAGAAGCTACTAGTACAGCTATACAATCTTCAGCAGACAAAATTGTCGAAAATCGAAATGTATACAGTGGCGGCGTTACAATTAAACAGGAAACAGATGAAGAACCAGACTTGTATACAGAACTTATGAAGCTCGATGATCTTCGGAAAAAAGGAATTCTTTCAGACGAAGAGTTCGAGGCACAGAAGAAGAAATTGCTTGAGGAGAGCTGATAGCTTATAGCTGCAAAGGGTATCGCCAAGTTAACTCATTGAATTGATAGAATTGGAGGATGAATACTTACAAACGGCACCGGTTCCCATCCGACATCATCAGTTACGCGGTCTGGCTCTACTACAGATTCAGTCTCAGCCATCGAGATGTTGAAGATCTGCTGGCTGAACGTGGCGTCATAGTCAGCCGGGAAGCGATTCGCCTGTGGTGTATCAAGTTCGGTGCTCTATACGCTCGAAGATTAAAGCGAAAACATCAGGGCTATGGCGACACATTCTTCATCGATGAAGTTTTTGTGAAGATTAATGGCAAGCAATACTACCTTTGGCGTGCAGTAGACCAGGACGGAGAAGTGGTTGATGTATTCCTGCAAGCAAGGCGTGATGGTGCAGCGGCCAGGCATTTCTTCATGCGATTGCTGAAGTCAGCTGGAGGGGAGCCCAGGAAGATCGTGACCGATAAGTTGCGAAGCTATGGCGTTGCACACCGGAAGCTGATTCCTGAAGCTATTCACAACACGTCCCAATACGCCAATAATAGAGTTGAACAGTCACATGAGGCGACCCGTGTCAGGGAGCGAGGGATGCGTAAGTTCAAGTCAGTGGGACAGGCCCAGAGATTTGTGACTGCCCATGCTGCGGTTTCAAATCTGTTCAATCTGGGTAGGCACCTGGTGACGGCTCAGCACTATCGGGAACTCAGGGTCAGTGCGTTCGCTGAATGGAGTGGGGCAGTTGCTTGAGACTTGGTGACTGGGCTCTGCCATCCATCAGAGTTAACTTGCCAATACCCTTCGCTGGAATGAAGTTCAGTCCTGTTAACCTCGAGGGCAGTCATGGCGCGATTAAGTGAAGTCGGATCAACCCCAAAACGAACCGAACACAGTTTTCGGATTGCCCGGAGTGCAAAGGAATACATCGAGACGAACTTCCACCATCCCGTTCAC
>PVMK01121837.1_pt1 | contig 12760 bp, 11 predicted proteins | sample 1853481 | NCBI WGS metagenome assembly PVMK01 (sample SAMN08533507, study PRJNA380276) | Marine sediment metagenome, whole genome shotgun sequencing project.
GCCTCTCTCCGTTCATCTTCCCGGGCATCGGGGTCGGAGGTGTCACTAGGCATGTTGCGGTTCTCCTTCAGGCGGCTGAGGACGCAGCGTCGACTATCGAGCTGACCGAAATGCTGAAAGTTGCATCGTCCGTAGCGACGAGGATGAACCAATCGTCATGGATCGACTCCACGCCACCGTAGACACCAATAACCGACTGCCCGCCCGCCGTGGTGACGATGCACGGCCTATCGAGTGTCAGGTCGTTCAGCACGTTGTCACCAGGGAGCGCTCAGCTGTGCTTTCTGGCACTAGTTGCGTGGCTTGGCTTCGTTGACCTTGATGTTGCGGCCCTGTAGATCGCTTCCGTCAATATCACGGATGGCGTCCTGTGCGCGCGCGTCGGCGGCAAGCTCAACGAAACCAAAACCTCGGGACTGTCCGGTCTCGCGGTCAGTGATGATGTTGGCCGAGTCGACGGTGCCGTACTCGGAGAAGAGACCTTTGAGGTCTGCTTCGGTTGCAGAGAAAGGCAAGTTGCCTACGAATATGTTCATGGGTATTTCCCTTGGAAAGGTGAGAGACCGTGTGTCCCTCGAAAGTGAGATGTCCGGAACCGACCCGAGTTCACAACGTCGAAGAACAGAGAAAAGAGGGGGAGGCCGCCGAAGCAGCTGAAATCAGCGTACCGGTTGAGAGGCAGATTCCGCTGCGCTTGTAGTGGGAACGTTCCGAGGCCCCAGCCAGAGTCTGTGAGCAACCCACGCATAACGGCGGTGGTTTCGAGGGATTGGTTCGCCCTGGGATTCTTGGAGACTCTCGCAGCCGATTGGATGGGCTGGTGCCCCACAAGTCGAACGATCGAGGACATCTTCCATGGTGCCCGTTGGGACGCACAGGGGCGCTACATGGCAGGGCCAGCACCATCAGACCGGCCGTACCCAATGCCGGCTGTTCGCTCCCGGTGTGGGTGAGGCACATCGCCTGATCAGAATCCGGAGACGCGTGAATCCGTCTTGACCGCCCAAGCCGATAGCGATCTGACCTCTGTTATCCGAGGGCTGCGCGCCCGGGTAACAGAGGTCTACTGAGACAGCACTTCAGCGCTGAGAACCGTTTCGAGGGTTTGGTGCGCTTGCTCGAATGTGGCAAAGATGTTCGCTTTCAATTGAGGCCAGGCCGCCTCTGGCTCACATTGGAAGTAGAACGTCACCTTCGTACCGCGTCCGGTCGGTGCGAACACCGTTGTCAAGGTGAGGACAGGACCCGATTCATCGATCTCGTCGCGGGTTGTGTATGTCTCGAAAGGGCGCCAGTCCAGAACCTGCTGGACGGTTACTGAGCCACCGTGGGCGCAGTGATTCACCGTACCCACGCCGCGTCTACCTTCGACGAACTCATCAATAGTCTCCAAGCCCTTCTGCCATTCGAGTCGTTTGCGGGGATCCGTGAACCACGGCCACAGCTCCCTAGGTGTTCGTGGCAGAGTCGACTCGAATGTTCCCAACGCAGTTTCGGCTGTAACCGCTTTGTGGGTCCGGCTCTCTTCGGATGTCCATCGGTCCTGTAGATTCTCGATGAATACGTTGACATCGCCCACGTCAAAGTGCTCGACATGTGCAGCCAATCCGAGCGCTTCCGCGTCACCATCGATGGCGTCGAGAGCTTCACTCGTCAGAACCAAGTAGGCGTCGTTCGCAACGACTTCGCGCGCTGATCCCTTAAGCATCCTGTGAACCAGCACAACATCGGCACCCGTCAACTCCTCAGATCTGCCGATTCTGCGCACAACGTAGGAGCCACTGTGCACGAAGAACTTCAGGTCAAGTGACGGAATCAAGACGCAGGCATTGCAGTCACAGGTTGTCGAGTGGACCACGTCGCGTAGACGCCGCCGAAAAGCGAAGTACGTCGCCTCGATAGTGTCAAAAAGCAGCGAAGCGTCGATCTGAGTGACAGGCATGTGGGCAAATACGGCATCGCCCTCGAGCTTGGCCACTTCGAACGGAGGCTCGATGCCGCCAATGATCGTTTCCAGAAGATCCGCAAGGACATCCTGGGCATGCTCAAGTTCCGTGCCTTGGAGGTACGAGGTGTATCCGGTGATGTCGGCAAGCAGCAGACATCCCACTTGAGCAGCTGGGAGAGGCGAAGCCATTGTTCACACCCTACTCACCACATGTCTCCCGGCTCCAAATTGGCCGTCGAAAGGGTACGCACTACGGCACATGTGCGCTCTTCCTAGTTGAAGGTCGAACGATTCTGTGGTCCGTCGCCGCTATTCGTAGGCGATGGCTTCGAGGATGTTGAGCCGGGACGCTTTGTACGCCGGGTAGATGGCTGCGAAGACGCCGGCCACTCCGGCGATGATCACGAGTATGACCAGTTGGGTGAACGGGATGGCGAAGTCGCCGAGACCCTCGTCCTTGAGGGCTTGAACAACAGCCCAACCGAGCACGATGCCGGTGAGCATTCCGAGGATCGCTCCGAAGACGGCGATGATCACGGATTCCCAGCGGATCATCCGGCGGAGTTGGCGGCGAGACATGCCGATTGCACGCAGAAGCCCGATCTCGCGTGTGCGTTCGATGATGCTCAGTGCGAGCGTGTTCGTGATCCCGAGAATCGCGATGATGATGGCGAGTGCGAGAAGCGCCGTGAATATCGCAAGGATCACATCGATCTGAGCCTTCGCTTCGTTGACGAGTTCCGAACTCGTCTGCACCTCAACGTTGGGGAACGGTTCTGCCGCAAGCATGGCGGCCGTCTGGGCGTCGATGACGGATGTCCCATCGGCGGCGTTGGCGAGAACGAACCCATCGGATATGGGGTCGATGCCTGTGACGAAACGATCCCTCGTCATGAGGTACTCACCGAAGTTGCCTTCGTCGAAGATTCCGACGATCTCGGCGTCGGCGGCCGTACCGTTCGGCAGTTCGACCACTACCACGGTTCCTACGAGGCCAGCAGCGCCAGGTTGGTCCGTGTGCACGAGTAGACCGTTCGTGCGGGCCATCGCTTCCAGTTCGGCGTCGCCTGTTCCGATGAACAACACGCCAGATGACGTCTCGGGCTCAATCGCCGTGACGGTGAACACATCGTCGCCGCCGATTCGCGCCTGTGTCTGGTTGAGCGTCGTCACGTCACCGATCTCAGGCAATGTGCGAAGCGTCTCCGTGTACTCGGGGCTGACGCCGATCGTGAAGTTCGACGAGGATGCCGATAGGTCTGCGGGGAAGATCTCAGCCACCGTGCTCCCGACGCTCACCTTGATGGACGCGGCGAGGATGGCAACGAACACCACGAGCGCAACACCGATCATCAGCGCAGAAGCGGTTGACGCGGTTCGCCGTGGCTGGCGCCGCGTATTCTCGACGGCGAGGTCACCGGCGACGTTGTAGATCTTTCGAATCGGGTAGCCGACGAAATTGGCGAACGGCCGAGCCGCGATCGGTGCGAGCACTGAGATACCGAGGAAGGTTGTGAGCGCGCCAACCGCGAGGATCCATACCCCGTTGTCGATATCCCCGAACAACCCGATCGCAACGCCGAGAGCACCGATCCCTGTGACGGACAACCCAATAATCGTGCGTGTGTGCAGGGATTTGCGGGTTGTCGCTGATAGGTCCGCTTGCATGGCAGCGACCGGCGGAATCCTTGCCGCTCTGACGGCTGGAAGAACGGATGCACCGACGGTGACGACCACACCGACGAGCATCGCGACGATGACCGTCCGCGGAAGGAGCGTGAGCGGGCCGTCCGGCAGTCCGAAACCGGCAGCGTTCATGGCTGACCGGAGAAGGACCGCGAGCCCGACGCCTCCGATTACGCCGATAGCAGAGGAGATCAGAGCAACGACGAGGGATTCGAGGACGACCATGCGGGTCACCTGACCGCCGGTTGCGCCGATCGCTCGAAGCAAGGCGAGCTCCCTTGTGCGTTGCGCGACGATGATCCTGAAGGTGTTGTAGATCACGAACGACCCGACGAAGACTGACAACGCCGCGAAGACGAGGAGCATCGTCGTGAGGATGCCGAGCTGATCGGCGATCTCAGCCGCCTGGTCGGCGTTCGATTCCTCAGCGGTGATGGCTCTGGCCCCTGTCGGAAGGACGGCCTCCACGCGTTGCTGCAACTCTTCGGCTGACACATCCGACGCTGCGGCGATGCTGATCCCGCTGATACGACCGTCGAGCTCGAACACGCGCTGAGCCTCTTCGAATTCGAAGAGTGCAAGTGTCGCCCCGGCAGCGTTGTCCTCCTCACCGAAGTTCGCGATTCCCACGAGCGTGAACTCCTCCACAGGGCCCGTGAACAGGATCGAGATCGTATGGCCAACGACGAATCCCTGCGCCTCGGCTGTCGCGACGTCGAGCACGACCTCACCAGCCACGTCGGGGGGCCTTCCGTTCCCGTCCGCGATACTCATCGGACTCAGCTCTGGGATGACTCCCCATGAGAATCCGAGGGTGGGCGGTCCGAAACCACCGATGACGTCGCCATCTTCATCCACGAGCTGGGCAAGACCTGAAATGCCGGGCTCGGCGTCTGCAACGCCAGCGACGGCCATCACATCGTCGAACACTTCCTCCGGTATCGATACCTGAACCTGGCCGAACTCGTTGCCGAACTCAGGCTCGTCGGGGTACACGTACACATCGACGCCTGCGGAAATGTCTCCAAGCAGAGACTCGAACCGGCTGTTGATCGTGTCGGTGAAGACGAACGATCCCGCGACGAACGCGACACCGATGATGATCGCAAACGAGGTGAGGAGGAGCCTGACCTTGTTCGCCCGGACCGAAGACCATGCGACCTTGAACATGTCAGTCCCCGAGTTGCTTCATCATGTCGAGGATGCTTTCAGTGGTTGGATCGTGGACTTCAGCAACCTCTCTCCCGTCATCAAGGAAGATCACTCGATCGGAGTACGACGCCGAGTGGGCGTCGTGGGTGACCATGACGATCGTCTGACCGAATTCGTCAACGGCGCGGCGCATGAACTGGAGGAGCTCGTTCCCCGATTTCGAGTCGAGGTTTCCGCTCGGTTCGTCTGCGAACACGATCGACGGCTTCGACACCAGCGCGCGGGCTGCTGCGACCCGCTGCTGCTCGCCACCTGAGAGCTCTGACGGGCGATGGGTGAGACGGTCATCGAGATCGACAGCGGAGACCACCTGCTGGTACCACTGCTCGTCGGCTGACTCTCCAGCTATCGAAAGCGGCAGAAGGATGTTCTCGCGTGCGTTGAGCGTCGGAATCAGGTTGAAAGCCTGGAACACGAAACCGATGCGTTCGCGTCGGACGAGCGTCAGTTCCTTGTCAGACAGCGAACCGAGGTCGACGTCCCCGAGATACACCGAGCCACTGGACAGTGTGTCGAGTCCGGCAAGACAGTGGAGGAGGGTCGACTTTCCGGAGCCCGAAGGTCCCATGATCGCCGTGAACTTGCCCTGTTTGAAGTCCGCTGTCACGCCATCAAGCGCGTTGACGGCAGCACCACCTTCGCCGTAGATCTTCGCGCCGTTTTCGATCCGAACCGCACTCGCCATGTGAACTCCCATTCCCCGTCCGAGCAAGACTAGGAGCGGTCCGGACTCGCTCGCCTTCGCCTGTCCTCCCTGCGAGGGAGGGCGAATGAGCGGAGCGAGTTAGGTGGGTGTTGGAGGGGAAATACCTCGCGGCGATCGGGGCTGCATCCCCCTGAAGCCTCGCTGCGCTCGGCTTCTGTCCCCCTTGAAAGTGGGACGAAATTGGTGGAACAATCAGAAAAGCCCGACCTTTCGGCCGGGCAGTTCTGATCGATTGTGGCTGGAGCTCTCGCTAGGCAGCCTTCTGGACGGTCCGTCGTGTCGCTGGCTTCGGGAGCACGAGGATGGTGTCTGAGACCAGTTCTGGCCTGTCTGGCAACATCCATGCCCCGACTCGTACGAGCGAGCGGGCGACGGACTTCCGGATCGTGCGAAGCGTTGGCTCGGCGGTCATCGCCGAGTGGAGCTCTGGGAGCATCCATGTTCGGTACGCCTCTAGGTGGTCATTGGTCAGTTGGGTTCCGTACGGGTTCATGATCTCTCCTCCCGTGTCTCTGGGGATCTGTGGATGTAGTGATTGAGATAGGTTGCGGCCTCCGGGAGCGTTTCCTCTCGGAGCGAGTACTTCTTGTCTCCGCCCATGTGGACCTTCACGAGCCCTGCCGCACGCAACATCATCATGTGGTGGTGCATCGTCGACTTTGCGACGTCAGCCTCGGTGGCCAGTTCGACGAGTCCTGCATCGCTCTGGGCAAGTCTTCTGAGGATCTTGAGCCTGCGCTCGTCCCCGAGTGCCTTGTGAAGCTTGACGAGCCACTGTGGCGGCGCATCCGGGTCCGATGACAGTGTTCGGTCTGAGACTGGGTACGCCATGATCAGAAGATCCGCAGCCTCTGCAAGCACCACCCATGGCCGGGAGACCATCGAGGGCATCAGGACCACGGGGGTGGCCACGTGCCTGTCCTCGATGGAGATCCCGTTGGTGGCGATCTCTACCAGCCTTTCGGGTGACAGTCTGCGGGCCATCGACCGTTTCGACTTGTAGTCCGCCTCGAGGTACTGGCGGAACTCAACCTCGTGGTCTTTGAACGCCTGTTCGTGGATCTCGGTCAACGTGGCGACGAGGACCCGTGATGTCTCCGCTGGGTCGAGTTCCAGTAGGTAGCGAAGGGTTTCCCGCCACGCCTTCGCCTCAACGCTCGAGAACGCATTGAAATCAAGGAGTTGGTCAACAGCACCGGGAATGCCCTCGGCTGCGTCGGCGACGATCTGGCGCTCTTCCTCGTCAAAGTCTTGATACAGAACGATCATCCTCTGGCGGAGATCGATGGGGTCGTAACCAGCGAGGAAGGTCAGGAAGTCTTCGACGGATTGCCCGTCGCCGGCCTCGGGGAGCAGGGTGACGAGGGAGATCCAGGTACCGCCTGAGGGCATCGGTGCGAGCCTTGCCTTCGTCTCTGGTGTGAGATCTTCGAGGAAGCCGTCGAAGAAGTCATCCTCAACGTCGAGATCGCCGAGCGGTGTCCCGCACTCAGTCTCGGCGATGATCCACAGCGAGAGCAGCAGATCCAGCGCTGAGCTGTATTTGACCGAGATGCTGACCGCTGTCTTGCGCTCAACCGTGTAGTCCTTGACCTTCATGCGAATCTCTTCTTACCTGTCTTTGCTATTTCGTACTGTTCGAAGTCTATCGAACAGTTAGTGAAACGTCAAGTCTTTTCGGGAAATTCCGTATAATTCCACATAATCGGAACGAAGGGCGTTCTAGGGCGCTGTCTCCGGGAGTTGGGTCGGGACGCTTATGTCCAGTCGTTCTTCGATCCATCTGATGTTGGCGACCATCGGGCGTCCGACCTCTTCGGACGCGAGGAACGCGAGGCGGGTCGAGGGCGGAGGGATCTCGTAGCCGATGAGTTGAAGAACGATCGTGTCGCCGTCTACCTCTATCGAGTTGATGCGGAGTGGCAACTCTTCCACATCGGGAAATCCCTCCTCAAGCCAGTCGTCTACCGCCGAGGATGCGTTCCTCAGGTCTGCCGTCTGCTGGAGCAGGCTCTGCCCGGTGAGCACCAAAGGGATCGTGATGAGAACGACCGCAAGAACGACCAGTGCAAACGACGTCCGGATCCTGTTCCTGCGGTAGTACAGGCGACTCCATGAGCTGTAGCCAACGAGCAGGAAGACGATTCCTGCCATCAGGACGATGGAGAAGAGGTTCGTGAGGAACAACAGCGTCGCCCCGGCCGCCTGGCTGTAGTCCGCCGCTTGCAGGGTGATGCCGACGACCGCCAGTGGCGGGACCAGCGCGATCGCCACGGCCACACCCGGGAGAGCGTCGGTCGATTCTTTCCGCGAGACCCCGTAGGCGCCGGCTGCCCCGGCAGCGATCGCGATGGCGAGGTCGAGTAGCGACGGCGCCGTCCTCGATGTCACCTGCGCGTTTGCGACGACAGCCGACAGATCTGGGATGAGGGCACTCAACGCCCATGCGATCGCGACGGACCCCACTGCCCCGCCGAGGACGATGAGGGCTGAGATGCTTGCGGACCGCGATCTGCCATTGATGAGGCCTGCGGAGACGCCGAGTATGGGGGTCATGAGGGGTGCGACCAACATGGCACCGATCACTACGGCGGTCGAATCGACGCCGATTCCGAAGGTGGCGATCGCCGTTGCGAGACCCATGAGTATGGAAAATCGAGTGATGCGCTCACGGGCATCTCCTCTATGAAGGAAGACGCGGTCGTCGACGTGCTCGACGTCTTCGGGATCCATCTCGGTCTTCGACAGCCAGTAGGTGGTGACCGCATAGGTGTCTGACGGGTCGATGGTGTCGATCGCTTCCCGGCTCGAAATCGAGAACGCGATGCCGATGATCGCTCGGGCGACCACGATGAGAGATCCGCCAACGACCGCGACAGGAACGGCAGCTTCAGGGACAAGTAGGATGAGTCCGCCGACCGCGAGCAGTATGAGGCCTCGAATGAACACCCAGGCGTTCGCTCCGTGTTCGTTCCGCCGTCGGATCGCCGACCATGCGTCGACGATCCCTCGGAGCGCTACGACGAGGCCGAGGAGGATCCCGACAACGTATCGGGTCTCGGCGGGCCACACCCAGATCGTTACGCCGACAACGATCGCTGTTACCGGCTGCACATAGTCCCTGTAGTGCTTCTTCTGCCGGACGACTCCGAAGAGTTCGATGGATCCGAAGACGATCAGAGCGAACGCCACGATCTCTTCGATCTCGATCAGATCGCCGGGATCGGCAGCGAGGATGTAGAGGACGATCGACGCTACGACACCTTGGGCGATGACCTTTGCGAGACCGCCGCTTCTCGAGCTACCGGGATGCGAGTCGCCATTCACCAGATCAGCAGTGTTCTTGGTAGCGACGGGTTCAAGTTCCCCGGTGATGTTCGCTTCGTGCTCTTCTGGCGTCTGGTCGTCGGTCACGGCGCCAGCATACGCGATGAACCCTGCGTAGGGCTAGGTCCGCCAGGCGAGAGCGGCTTCGTCAACTTCAGCTGCGGTCAGCACGTTGCTCCCTTGGTTTCCGTGCGATGAAGTACTTCGCCTGCCGGTGGTGGCAGATGATCGCCGATGTCGTCTGTTCAGGCTGGTACTGGAAACCCGTCTCGGGCCCGACCTCGATACCGATCTTGTCCACCCCCAGCAGTTCTGCCACGGTGAGGTTGTCCTCGAGGTCCGGGCATGCCGGGTAGCCCCACGAGTATCTGCCACCTTGGAACTTCTGCCGGAACAGACCGCGGATCGTTGGGTCGTCGCCGGCATCGATTCCCAGTTCGGCGCGGATGCGGCTGTGCCAGTACTCGGCGAGCGCCTCCGTCATCTCGACGCCAAGACCATGCAGCTTGAGGTACTCCTCGTATCTGTCCTCAGCGAAGAGCTGTTGTGTCCGTTCCGAGACCGCTGCTCCCATGGTGACGATGTGGAAGGCAACAACATCGGTGACATCGGATGAGATGGGGGCGAAGTAGTCGGCGATGCACAGCCACGGTGCCTCGTGCTGGCGAGGGAAGCTGAAACGTGTTCGCTCGGCCGTCCGGTCCTCGTCTGTCCAGATGACGACGTCATTGCCGTCAGAGTTCGCGGGGAAGTAGCCGTACACAAGCTGTGGGTTGAGAAGGTCCCCAGACTGTGCCGATGCGATCGCTGTGCGGAGCTCAGGCGTGAGGCGCTCCTTGAACTCAGCATCACTTTCGCCCTTCTCGGGCCGGTACTGCCATTGGTTACGGAACAGCGCCGTGGTGTTGAGGTATGGCCGAATCTCGTCAAGTGAGATCCCTTTGACGATGCGCGCTCCAAGAAACGGCGATGTTGGAACGGGCTCGTCAGCCGAGACATCGGGAGACCGCTCTGGCGCCTCCTCCTGCTCGGTGTCCTCGTCCCGCTGTGGACGCTGTATCCGAGGCTTGGCAGCGGGCCGTTCACCGGATCCGGTGATCCATTCCATGGCGTCCAGGCCGGCGAACGCATCCTTTCCGTATACGAGCTCTCCGGCGTATCGCGTTGCGAGATCGTCTTCGACGTAGCTCCTGGTGAGGGCCGCGCCACCGAGGAGCACCGGGATGTCATCGAGCCCTTGGCGTGTGAGCTCGTCGAGGTTGTCCCTCATGATCAGCGTGCTCTTGACGAGGAGGCCACTCATACCGATGGGCGTCCGCATCGTGCTCCGAGTACGCATCGATCATCTCGGCGATGGAGACCTTGATGCCGAGATTGTGTACCCGGTAGCCGTTGTTCGTCAGGATGATGTCGACGAGGTTCTTCCCGATGTCGTGGACGTCGCCCCTCACCGTCGCAAGCACGATGCTTCCTCGGTCCGCGGCATCGACCTTGTCGAGGTGCGGTTCCAGGTATCGGACGGCAGCTTTCATCGTCTGAGCCGATCGGAGCACGAACGGGAGTTGCATCTCGCCGGCACCGAACAGGTCTCCGACGATCTTCATCCCCTGCCAACAGGATGTCGTTGATGATCTCGAGCGCCGGGCATGGTCTCGAGCGCGGTGTCGAGATCTTCCTCAAGCCCCGACGGCATTGCCGGTGACGATCCTCTTGGTCAGCCGCTCGGGGAGGTCAAGCCCTTCAAGGGGATCGACGGACTTGGAGGATTCCGTTGCATCTGAGAAGGATTCGAGCAAGACCTCGAGGGGATCGTAGGTGTCCGTTTGTCTGTTGTAGATCAGGTCGAGGCATGTCGATACGTCGTCCTCGGCGATCTCGGACAGCTGTGTGATCTTGCCTGCATGGATGATGGCCGCGTCGAGTCCCGCGGAGATGCATTCGTGCAGGAACACGGAGTTCAGGACACGCCTGAGCGCGGGTTTGAGCCCGAACGAGACGTTCGAGACACCGAGGACCGTCGTGACCCCCTGGTAGCTCAGCCTTGATACGAGTAATCGCCTCGATCGTCGCGATCGCGTCACCGCGGAGATCGTCGTCGCCCGTCGACAGAGGGAACGTCAGCGGATCGAAGATCAGGTCTTCAGATGCGAGCCCGTAGCGCTCGGTCGCGAGCGAGTGGATCCGATGAGCGATCTCGAGCTTCCATTCGAGATCTCGAGCCTGACCCCGCTCGTCGATCAGGAGGCATATGACAGCGGCACCGTGCTCCTTCGCAAGAGACAGGACACGATCGATGCGTGAGCCGTCCCCGTCGCCGTCCTCGAGGTTCGCGGAATTGAGGACAGACCGACCGCCGATGCGCTCGAGCGCGGCCTCCATCACGGGCGATTCGGTGGAATCGATGACGACAGGAGCGATGATCTCGGTCGCAAACCGTTGTGCGAGGGGGCCGATGTCCTTGACCCCATCCCTACCGACATAGTCGACGCAGAGATCAACGAGATGTGCGCCCTCAGCAACCTGGCCTTCCCCGATGGAGATGCATCGATCGAGATCTCCCTCAAGCATTGCGTCCCTGAAGGCTTTCGACCCGTTGGCGTTGGTCCTCTCTCCGATGATCATCAGTGAGGTGTCTTGATGAAGGCTCACGGCGCTATAGGTGGATGTAACAGCGACTATCGGCTCGGGAGTCCGCTCGGCGGGAGCGAGTCGACCCAGTTGTTCGACGAGCAACTCGATATAGGCAGGCGTCGTACCGCAGCAACCCCCGATGACGCTGACGCCGAAGTCGGTCACGAACGTGGACAAATGAGTGACCATGTCGTTGGGGTCGAGGTCGTAGTGCATCGCACCGTCGACGACGGACGGAAGGCCGGCGTTGGGGATGATGCTGACGGGAACGCTGGAGTGCCGGGTGAGGTGTCTCACCGCCTCGTACATCTCGACGGGCCCGGTGGCGCAGTTCAACCCAACGACGTCTGGCCCAAGAGACTCAAGAACGGTCAGCGCCGCACCGATCTCGGTGCCGGGAAGCATGCGACCCGTGAGTTCGATCGTCACCTGTGCCTGGATGGGGACCTCACGACCAGACGTCTTCATCGCCCTTCTGGCTCCATTGATCGCAGCCTTGACCGACAACAGGTCGAACTGGGTCTCGATGATCACGAGGTCGACCCCGCCGTCGATCAATCCTGATGCTTCTATCTCGTAGGCGTCACGAAGGTCTGCGTAGGAGATCTGTCCGAGGGTCGGAAACTTGTTTCCGGGCCCGATCGAGCCGGCGACGAACCGACCCTCATATCTATCGACCGCGGTCCTTGCGATCGAAGCGCCCTTGGCCGAGAGGTCGTAGGCCTTGTCGGCGAGGCCGTACTCGTCAAGGGGAACGGCAAACGATCCGAACGTGTTCGTTTCGATCACGTCTGCGCCGACCTCGAGATACGCCGTGTGCAGCCCATCGACGACGTCCGGGCGCGTGTCGTTCAGAAGCTCGTTGCATCCCTCGAGGTCCTCGCCGCCGAAGTCGTCCGCCGTGAGGTTCTGCGTCTGGAGCCAAGTTCCGGTGGCACCGTCGTAGATGACGACCCTCTCTTTGACGGCGTCAAGAAAGCCCATCAGGATCGATGCCTACAAGGGCGGAAGGTATCCCATTTCGACCGGCACATTGCGGTTCCTCTCCTCGAAACGCTCACGCGTATCGAGCGGGTCACCGCTCGCGTACATCCCATCGATCAGGCATTGGCACCGTGCGTCTTTCGCCGGTTGCCGCGGTTTCATCGGGCCTGTCCCTCCACCGCTCAAGATGAGCGCTTCGTTGAGGGAGGATACGCCCTCGTGGAGAACCTGCAAGCGATTGCTCCGCTGCGTGGGCGATAGCGCCT
>PVMK01121522.1_pt1 | contig 12756 bp, 9 predicted proteins | sample 1853481 | NCBI WGS metagenome assembly PVMK01 (sample SAMN08533507, study PRJNA380276) | Marine sediment metagenome, whole genome shotgun sequencing project.
TGATGATGCCGGCAATAAGGACTACAAACAATTGCAGCATGCTCCGGCCGATCATGATAAGGGTTTTCTGGTTTAAATGATAATTTCCAAAGGTGATATCAAGACCGGGATCAATCTTTATGGTGGCGAACAAAGCAGCGAAAAGCACCATCAGGATACCAACATCAAATACTCTTTCAGCAGCTACGGTTGCAAGCCCTGTTAGAAATGGAACTTTTTCCTTCTTCAGCAGCACCGCCGGCCTGGCCAACTCACCGACCCTGCCCGGAAGGACGCAGTTTATCATAAAACCGATCATCATGGGATTAAATGCCTGCCAGAAACCGACTTTATGAGCTGATTCCAGGATGATCTGCCAGCGGTAAGCTCTTACGGCAAAAGCTATGAATATAACCACAACCGCAGGTACTATCCAAAGGTAGTTTACAGAGGCAAGGTAAATGATAAGTTCGGAAAATGGTACATTTCTAAAAGCAAGATAAAGTGCCAGGGCAGATAGTATTAGCCCCAGAATCAGGGAAATGATTGTTTTATTTTTCATATGAGAACGTCGAGCAAGGGCCTAACCCGGACAGACCGGAACCAAGAATATTTGCCACAAAGACACTAAGATACAAATGTGAGTGATCAGTTATCGGTTATCAGTAATCAGTTTCCCATAACTGATCACTACTCACTGATGACTGCTCACCTTTGATTGCCTTGGTGCCTTAGTGGCAGAATGGGAAAAGTTTGGCCACAAAATACACAAATATTACAACTAAGGAACTAAGACAGGATTGCGCGTGCTTTTTCGATATCGTTTTTAATTTGTTCTGACAGTTCGGCAATACCCGGAAACTTTATTTCATCTCGAATGCGCTCGACAAAGTTAACGCGGATTTTCTGCCCGTAAATGTTCTGGTCAAAGTCTAATATATGTACCTCAACGGTAAATTGAGCGTTGCCGAAAGTGGGGCTGTATCCAATGTTGGCTACGCCTTGGTAGAGGTTGTTCAGGCACTCAACCGTGACGGCATAAACACCTGTTTCGGGACATAATTCATCATGCAGGATTATGTTTGCCGTCGGAAATCCGAGAAGTTTTCCCCCGCGGTTGCGGCCGGTCGTGACCAGGCCTCTAATCTGGTAATTGCGGCCCAGCATTTTTTGGGCTTCAGTAACCTTACCGTCCATAACAAGCTTTCGTGTGCGTGTACTGCTGATCCTGTCCGGCTGACTGTTTGACGTCTGTATCCAGTCGGCTACAATCACTTCAAACCCGAAATCCTTGGCATAAGTTCGTAGAAGGTCCAGATTTCCTTCACGGTTTTTACCAAAGGTATAATCATTACCCACAACAATAGCTTTAATCCCGATACGCTTTACTAAAATATCTTCCACAAATTCTCTTGCAGGTATGGCGGCGAATTGCAGGGTAAAGGGGACACAGATAGTTACATCGACACCTGACCTTTCGATCAGTTCGATTTTTTGCTCATAGAGGGTAATCAGCGGCGGATGTCCGTTTGATTTGAGTACCCTTATCGGGTGGGGTTCAAAAGTCATTACAATGGAGGTGCCGCCGAGGGCATCGGCCTTTTCGTTTATTTCATAAAAAAGGGCCTGATGCCCTACGTGGACACCATCGAAATTTCCGATGGTAATCACTGCATTTTTAAAAGGTTTTTCAATGTCATTTAAATTTTCAACAAGTATCATTGTATCCTTTTAAGGCATAGATATTTTAAAGTATCTCACTCGAATTCTTGAATTCGTGGTCCCTCTTGGCACGACGTAGCTTCAGCGTAGGCGGCTGAATCCTTAGGATCACTCCAACTCTTTTGGAGATGATCCGAGTTTAATAACTGCTTGACAACAAAAACAAAAAAGAATATATAAATCACCCTGTATTTTAAATCAATCTTTTTTAAACGATATAATTATTAGTGCCGAAGTGGCGGAATTGGTAGACGCGCTAGGTTCAGGGTCTAGTAGGGGTTCCCCTGTGGGAGTTCGAGTCTCCCCTTCGGCACCAAATTAAAATCTATAAGTTTCATAAATTCTCGGAGCGATTTGATAACTTGAGCCCTTAATAACAAGGGCTTTTTTATTTTTTTGGACAGCATTTGCAATTTGGTGCACAAGGTAACCATTTTGTTATTAATATCAAGTTATAAAATTGTTTCGAGATTTTATTTCAGACTATTTAAAATCACATATGGATTATAACGTTGAAGATTTGTTTGATCAAGGCCTTGATTGCCCGGTTTTCTCACAAGACTGTTTTAAATTTGAATTCCCCGCATCCAGCTTGTCGGAACGAAGTGGAGATCCCGATTCATCGGGGTTGAAGCGTAGCGAAAATCCCGCCTATCGGGGTCGTCGTGAAGCGAAGATCTCCCTAATCGGGGCTACGGGGATAGGAATCTTAGCTTTTCGCTTATTAGATCCCGCAAACGTGCTTGCGGGAGTTTCATAAAATCGTAACACGATTTTATTTTTCTTGTAATCCTACCTGATTTGAGTTATCAAAAATTTTGTTTAGTAACAAACAACGCCTCCGATTGGTATTTTTCCAAAATTAGCAAAACGGGGGTTTGTTGGCTAATGCTTAACTTAAAGAAATAGCAGAAAAGCAGCTGGTAATACTACATATTGCCTGGGTGGCGGAATTGGTAGACGCAAGGGACTTAAAATCCCTCGGTCCTAAGTGGCTGTACGAGTTCAAGTCTCGTCCCGGGCACCAGAAAATAAAGGGTTTGGTCCCGCAATGGCGGGATTAAGCCTTTTTTTTTGCCTGTTAGAAAATCATAGTATTAAATTTGGACACAACAATTAAACAGTATAAAAATTAATTGACAAATGACTTTAAATTGTCTATATAAGGAAAGCTGTACGATGTATTTAGACACTAAAGCGACAAATTAGACAGTTAATAAAATAAAAACATAATTGATATCGTCATGCCGAAATCAGCCTACGAAAACTGGGTTACCAGCAAAGAAATATTATTTAAAACAAGTATTTCAAGAGCAACACTTAACAATTACATTCAGGCTGGTATTATACCAAAACCTGTTGTTAAGAAGCCAGATGGTACGCAAAAAAAAATAAAGAGAATCGGATATTATCCCAAAACTGTATTTGAACGTATCAGGATAATAAAGAGTCTAAAACGGGAGGGTAATTCTATGAATGAGATCGCAAAGACTTTAAAAGATATGCCATTGACCGATGAATCCGTTGAATCCATCTGTCGTCGGCATACTGACCAAAATTCAATCAAAAAAGACAAGATTTCTGAATTGGAAAGACCCAACGAATTCAATAGAATCTCAGACGAAGTTCTCAAAGTGACTTTAAAAGATATTAATTTTCCTGCTTATTTAATTAACCGAAACTTTGAAGTAGAATGGGTAAATAGTGAGGCTGAGGATAGGATTTTTAAACAGGATATAAGAATAATCGACGAATCAGAATATAGAAACGTTTTCAAATTATTCTTTAGCTGGGAATTTCATAATTATGTTTTGAACTGGAAAGAAATAATGGCTTTCCACCTAACATCGATAAAGTCCATATTGCCAAAAAATAGGATATCTGAACTATACAAGGGAATTTCTGAAGGCACAATTAGCTTGTTAGAGAAAATTTATGATAGCCACACCATTCCTGCAGGAAAAAACTTCATAAACAAAAATCATATCAAAGTTGTTAATCAGGATGAATCGGTGGAAGAATACGAAGCCTACACCTTGTTTTTTAGAGAAGGTACATTTTTTGTATATATGCCTGCTAATAGCGATAACGAAGAGATAAAGGAGTTCTTATTTAAACGACAAAGAGTAATAAATGAATTACTTGGACAACGCATGCCCTCTATGGTTTCACTCTGTGTGCTTGTGGCGGATATTCAAGATTCAGTCAAAATCAGTGCGGAGTTGCCTCCTTCCGAATATTTTGAGTTGATCAATCAGTTTTGGAAAACTTTGAAAGGTTCCTTTGAAAAATATCAAGGTGTTCATGGCAAGCACGCTGGTGATGGGTTTTTGTATTATTTCATTAAGAAACCAGGGTCTAATTATATTCTAAATGCCATTAATTGTGCTTTGGAACTGAGAAAAAAAATGGCTGAATTTAGCAATAAATGGAAAATGCGCAAAAAGTGGCTGAACGACCTCCACTTAAATATCGGCATTAATGAAGGGAAAGAATTTTTTGGAAGCATACGCACTTCGGTAATAGAATATACAGCCCTTGGAGATACCATCAATCATGCAGGTAGATTATCCGATTTTGCGCGTTTTGGATCCATTTGGACAACAAAAAATCTCCTGAATAAATTGAGTTCTGAAGAACTAAATAATATTCATTACGGTATCAGGCGTAAAGAGCATGACCGGGAGATATTCATCAAGAATACTTACTCGCGTATCATGGATCTGCTCGATCCTGCCGATAAAAGACACAGTAAGTTTATGGATATAGCTACACTCCCAGTAGCAGAAATCATCAATATAGTTTAAAATATAACGGAAGAATAAATAATAAAATTACGCTCTCTGCCACTGAGATTTTACCCTGACATTGTTTTCTTTTATCAAGCTGCGACCAACTTTTACGTTACTGATCCATTTGCTCCAATTTTTTATCTAAATCGCTTGAAGTCCAACTGAAGATAAAAAGGACCGTAAAGCGGTCGTGTTTCGCTTTTCCTATACCTTCCATAATCTCATCCACCAACACTTCCTTCTTATCATCAATGGCATAGATCTGTATCTCAGCCAGCCCACGGTTGCGCAAATTCCTGTAGATAGCGATCGCCGGTATAGGGATACCAAGGAGGCTAAATTGGGGAGTGCCAAAAAGCGTTTCAGCCTGGTCGACGGCAAGCACCTTTACAAAGCCCTTGAGCCTGATGTCTGCTTCTTCTTTATCCTGGACCACCTTGACGCCATTTTTCCATAGCCAAATGTTCACGAACTCTCTGGCGAAGGGCAGGTCATCTATCGCAAGTCCGTATAACTCCATGGTAACCCGCTTCCCCGTCAGCTTCTGAGTATCAAGCTGCGACACTGCGCGCTCTATTGCCAGAACTATCAGTTGCTGTTCCATGATGGAGCGTGGGGTCATGGTCATACGCAAAGACGTGCAGCTCACTGTCAGAGTGCTGAGAATTACAGCTGTCAGGATGACCAGGATTTTCCGTCCTCGGCTATTTTGATTACTTTGTCGCATACAAAACATTATCTCGTATAACTGCTGCCAAAACTGATCATTCACTGCCTGAAGTTACCTCAGAGGGAAAATTGAGTCAACAAATGATAACGGAACCGAATCGCAACATCAACTTTTGATTTAAAAGAAATTGTCCGACAGCTGAAATGAAACGTTTTGCAAAGGTCTCTACTGAAGAGTCCGGGGCCGGTAAAATAGCGTGTCTGGGAGGGGCCTTTTATAAAACGGAAGATTTTGGGTATAACTGTTGAAGAAGAGTACAAGAAATATCAGGCGTATAGCTGGCTTTTCCTTCTCTCGATTATTTTTCTCTTGTCTGCGCCGCTATACGGGGCTTGGTCCAGTTGCCTGCGGTCTTTGACAGAGCGCCTATCTGCTGTATAGTTTTGGAGCAGATAATATAACTGAAATAGTTGGATGGGATTCAGCCCTTCAAATTGGATACCTCGTTGCCTTACCTTGTTGGAATCGGAAGAATGCTTATCAGTTACTTCACGATCAGAAATGGTTTTGACCTGCAATTTTTCAATATAAAAGCTATTCTCTGTCATGAATATATCTAATACGTTGGAATCACTTAACTGTTGTTCCCCATCGATATAACGAATCGCCAGTCCGTCCCTACTCATATTCGTGATTTGGCCCATCATAGCAGGTTTATATTTGAGCATAGCATACGTACCGTTTTGGACATGAAAGCGTTTATGCTTGCGTTGCTCAATCATCTTTTTCGTGTTTGGCATGACATACCTTCCTTGCTATTTTGATACCATATAATACGGCATAGGACCTTAATACAATCAGTTAAAAAATGTATAGACCCCAAAAGGGAGTATTTTACTGTGAGGGTCAATTAACCCTGATTTCTCACCGCCCGCTTCGGGCTTCGCTCTGCGAGCTACGACCCGACAAGTCGCTTGAGACGTAAAGGCCGCAGAGTTAAATATTATTTCTTTTGCCGTTGAGGGGACGGCAAAAGAAGATAGCTCAAGCTTTACCAAAGTAATATTGTATTGAAATACAAGCAGTTATTTTTTTCTTCCACAGTGATACATGTTTTTGCTTTCCGCCCTTTTATCCCGCTGTAATTAGCGGGGCGCAGCGGAAAGCAAAAAATAAACAAATTCTCTGCGAACTCTGCGGCTCTGCGGTGATTATAAATTATCCAATTATAATACGATACCGTATTTCAGCATACGTGTACTAAGCCTCGCCTAAAGTATAGTTTAGCAGAAAATGATCCAAACTGTTTGTTTGTTCGGGTGTCAACTTCTCGAATTGCACACCGTATCGTTTTAGAATTATTGTGCTAAATTGTGAGTTATTAGCCAGTTCAATGTTTGAAGCAGCCTTGAAAGGGATCTGGTCAATACTGAAACCACCACCAGATAAAAATAGTCCCAAATTATAATAGTTTCGTGGTTGTTTGTTATCTACAAAGTAGCGAAATGCAAGCCCCTCCATGCTTATATCTAAGAGTTGTGCGATTTCTATTTCAGATTTAGATCTGAGTTTGACAAAGGTGAGATCCTTAACTCTATATCGTTTGTCTGTCCTTTTCTGTGGTCCATTTCTTCTGTCGGGAGTGGCTCGTTTTTCAATTGACCTGTACTTAGAATCAGCCAATACCCTGCGGTCGTAACCAGAGCGTCTGCCCGAAATATTAGGATAATATCGATTTTCAGTTTCCATTATTTCTTCCTAAATACCTCCTTCTATTAGTTTTATAGATGTTGATTACAGCAAATTAAAATAGTTATTCTGATGATCTGACAAAAACAGAAATGTCGACACATAACAAAATTTTGAGATTATGTAAAGAACTACATAAAATTATGTACTTTTTTACATAAACACCATAGAAAGTATGGTGATATGAGCGATTTTGTGATCAAGCGCCTTGTTTCAGGTGGAATCATAACCAATTATTTCTGCACTTCAAGATGCAGACATTGACTTTACAACTGTTGCCCCGGTCGGGGGAAGGAATATTTGGATTCTGCAGCTGCCGGAGAATATCTGCGACTTGTTCGTTCCTTCGGCTGCCGATCCGTCCACATAGGTGGAGGAGAGCCTCTGCTTAAGCCGGACAAACTTAAAAAAATCCTTAAAATTGCAGACAGTGCCGGCGTATCGATTCAATACGTGGAGACCAATTCTGCATGGTTTCAGGACTTTGAAGCCGCTAAAAGCATTCTGTTTGATCTGAGCAGAAGAGGGCTCGGAACTCTGCTGGTTTCCATCAGTCCTTTTCATAATGAATTTACACCCTTTTCCAAAGTCAAGGGAGTGATCGAGGCCTGCCGAAAGACCGGTATTAGTGTATTCCCCTGGATCAATGACTTTATCAAAGATCTTTCAACTTTGGACCAGAGCAAAACGCATCCACTTGAAATTTTTGAAGAAAAATTTGGTAAAAATTATCTGTTGAGGGTACTTCAGATTTACTGGATCCACATGGGAGGACGGTCACTGAATACATTTCGTTCCGTTTTAAAACTGCAAACGCCTACAAAGATAATTAAGGAAAATTCATCCGGATGTGCCCCTGAGCTTTCGGATACTTCCCATTTCCATATCGATCTGTTCGGCAACTATATTCCCGGACTTTGCAGCGGACTGTCGATTTCAGTACAAGATTTAGGCCGACCCCTATCTGAAAATCGATACCCGGTGATAACAACCCTTTTCCGTTCCGGTATTAAAGGAATTTATAAACTTGCGCAGAAAGAGTTGGCGTATTCGCCGTCCCGTCCCGGATACATTAACAAATGCGATTTATGTACCGAAATTCGTACGTTTTTTATCAAAAACGGCTTTGGTGGATCTTCTGAGTTAAATCCCAGAGAATTCTACGATTTCTTTTAACATTGATGAATTCGTAAAAAATCGAATTCATCACGTGTTTGGTGTTTAGTATTTAGTGTTTTGTTTCAAATATATGCTGCTATACCAGCTTATTAAATAACCAAACACTAAACACCAAACACAAAATACTTTCGTAAAAAGGTAATTTTTTATTTTTTACGGAACCATCAGAAGTATAATGTGATGCTGACAATAAAATGCGCGGCCTGCAAACAGAAATTGTGGAAATATGATAAAATTGGTCCCGGTGAAGTATTAAGATGCCACAAAAACAGAATCACCAAAAGTTATGTGTTGATTGAGAGAAATAATAAGATACAGTGTCTATGCGGCAAGAATATCGGGATCGATAAAGGGAGGCATATAAAAATGATTTCTAAGGCCTTTGTTTACACTGGTACTAAAAGAAATCGATAAGTATTGATTTGCAGAGAAAGATCAGTTATATGACTCAATTGGCATTGATGAATTCGTAAAAAGTCGAATTCATCAAGTGTTTGGTGTTTAGTATTTAGTGTTTTGTTTCAAAGATATGCTGCTATACCAGCTTAGTAAATAACCAAACACTAAACACCAAATACAAAATACTTTCGTAAAAAGGAGGTTTTTACTTTTTACGAAACCATCAACAAAGGGGATAAAATGAGTCAGTGCGTTTTGCTGAATGCGGACTATAGCTTTCTGAATGTGGTCGACTGGAAACGTGCAATGTGTTTGGTCGTTAAGGGTAAGGTTCAGGTTTTAAAGCATTCAGAAAGAATCGTCAGGACCGCTGGAGGCATCATAATCAAAGTTCCTGCTGTTATGAAGCTGATAAAGTTCATTCGGACCCTTTATATCAATAGAGTACCGTTTAGCAAAAAAAATGTTCTCGTTAGAGACGGTTTCAAATGTGCTTACTGTGGGGCGGAAAGACAAAGGCTGACCATTGACCATATAATTCCCAAATCAAAAGGTGGTAAGGCCGACTTTGAAAACTGTGTCTCATCTTGTAAGCCGTGCAACAATAAAAAGGGTGACCGCACACCCCGGGAAGCGCTAATGTATCTCAAAGTAAAGGCCTATCAGCCCACCATTTCAGAGTTCTTGCGATTAAAGGTCAAGAAACTCGGTATCAATGATATTCTGAGGGATATGGGCATTTACTAACTCGGCTTTTATGCTTTTGCTCCAAAGTTAAACCCGAACAGTTTTGTTCGGGTTTTTTTGTACTTATTCAATAATGTTGCCTTGCTAAGAGCACGTATTTCCTTGACAGAAAATGGTTTTAAAAGTAATTTTTCAGGTTTATAACCTAAAATCTGCAAGCGTCGAGTTTGCCGGATATGCAAGACATCGAGCGTGCAGCTGTAGTTTGCTACCGCAAGTGCTCGATAACGCAGCAGATCCGGTAAAATCGACGCTCCCGACTTGTTGGGGCGAAGCTGAAAGCGAAGCCCAAAGGGTAAACTGTTATTTAAAAAATGGTTAATTTCTATTTCTACAGTGCCGGCAGTTCGGTGAAGATTTATTCTTCATAATTGCGGGATAGTACGTTGATATCAAACATAATATATTTCTTTTAAAGAACAGTTTATGCAGGTTTTAGGTTAAACACAATTCGAGCATGGAGGATGCATGGACTATAAGAAAACTCTCAATCTGCCAATGACAAAGTTTCCCATGAAAGCCGGCTTGGTAAAGCGTGAGCCTGTGCGATTAAAGCAGTGGGAAGAAATCGGCTTATACGAAAAAATCCGGAAAGCTTCAGCCGGGCGCCGGCAGTTTATCCTGCACGACGGACCTCCCTATGCCAACGGCCACATTCATATCGGCACAGCCTTGAATAAGATTTTAAAGGATATTGTTGTTCGTTCGCGTCAGATGTCGGGTTTTGACGCTGTTTACGTACCGGGATGGGATTGTCACGGGCTGCCCATCGAGCATAATGTTGACAAAGAGATTGGGGCTAAAAAGCAGCAAATATCCCAGTCCGAATTTCGCGGATTATGCCGTGCTTATGCTGAAAAATATATTGATATTCAACGTGAAGAGTTCAAAAGATTGGGTGTTCTGGGGGAGTGGGAGAATCCCTACTTGACGATGAACCATAGATATGAAGCTATCATTGCCCGCGAATGCTGCAAGTTTGCACTCCAGGGAAGTCTGTTCAGGAGTAAAAAACCGATTCACTGGTGCTGCAGTTGCCAAACCGCTCTTGCAGAAGCGGAGATAGAATATTTTGATGAAACATCACCGTCGATTTTTGTTAAATTTCCTTTAAAAGACGATTTAAGCCGCGAAATTCCCGAGCTGTCCGGGAAAAAAGTTTTTGTGGTCATATGGACAACAACTCCCTGGACTATTCCGGCCAATCTTGCCATAGCGCTGCATCCGGATTTTGTTTATGCGGCCGTAGATACCGGCAAAGGAGAAGTGCTTATTTTGGCAAGAGATCTGGTGGAAAGCAGTATGCAAGCCTTTGGTATTTCGGATTTTACGATACTGGCCGAAATAGAAGCCGCAGCGCTTGAACGCAAACTGTGCACACACCCCCTCTATGATCGCGATGCTTTGATTATTATGGGTTCGCATGTAACTCTGGACGCCGGTACCGGTTGTGTTCATACCGCCCCGGGTCATGGCCGGGATGATTATGAAATTGGCCTAGAATACGGTTTGGATGTTTATTCACCGGTTGACGACAGCGGCTGTTTTACCAATGCGGTCGATTTTTTTGAAAAACAGTTCGTTTTCAAAGCCAACAAAGAGATCACGGCAAAATTACAGGAGACCGGGTTTTTAATGGCCCAGGAAAAAATTAAGCATTCATATCCACATTGCTGGCGTTGCAAAAAGCCGGTTATTTTTCGAGCCACTCCCCAGTGGTTTATATCCATGGATGAAAAAGGATTAAGAAAAAAATCCCTTGAAGAGATCGACAAAGTGAAGTGGATACCCCATTGGGGTCGGGAGCGTATTTACGGTATGATCGAAAAACGGCCGGATTGGTGTATTTCCCGGCAGCGTGCCTGGGGTGTTCCCATAACAATATTTTATTGTGAAAAATGCGAAGCTCTGCATATGAACCAAAAAATCATTGATCGTATGTTTAGCCTCTTTGAAGCTCACGGTGCTGACATCTGGTTTGAAAAAGGAGCCGAGGAATTCTTGCCGGAAGATAGCGTATGCAGCCAGTGTGGACATCAAACTTTTATTAAAGAAACCGACATCCTGGATGTGTGGTTCGAATCCGGGGTCAGCCATGCCGCCGTACTTGAAGAGCGTGAAAATTTAACCTGGCCTGCCGATCTCTACCTGGAGGGGAGCGATCAGCACAGGGGATGGTTTCACAGTTCGCTGCTGGCAGCCGTGGGCACAAGGGAAGCGGCACCCTACAAATCCGTATTGACCCATGGTTTTGTGGTTGATGCCGATGGCAAAAAGATGTCTAAGTCCCTTGGAAATGTTATTGCCCCCAAGGAGGTTATCGACAAACATGGTGCTGAAATTCTACGTCTCTGGGTAGCTGCATCGGACTACAAGGATGACATCCGCATTTCTGATAATATTTTGAAACAGCTTAGCGATGCCTATCGAAGAATCAGAAATACCAGCAGATTCATGCTCGGAAATTTATATAACTTTGATTGTGAAAACCATGCGGTTTCCTATGAATCAATGCCGGAAATTGACAGATTCGCTCTCCATAGGCTCCAAGTATTGATCCAGCGGTCTTTGCAAGCCTATGAGTCCTATGATTTTCATGTTATTTATCATGCGCTGTACAACTATTGCACCCTGGATCTATCGGCGTTTTACCTTGATATTCTAAAGGACCGGCTTTATACGTCCCCGCCGGAGGCTATTGAAAGAAGAAGTGCCCAGACCGTTATGCACATTATTGTAGATTCTATGGCCAGGCTAATGGCACCGATACTTTCATTTACGGCTGAAGAGATCTGGCAGTTCATGCCGGATAGCACGGAGCAAGAATCGAGCATTCATTTGAATTCTCTGCCGGTTGTGAATACGGCCTGGCTTGATGCACGGCTGGCAGAAAAATGGGAGCGTATACTTGACCTGCGCGGTGAAGTTACCAAGGCCCTTGAAGAAGCCAGAGCAAAAAAACTGATTGGCCATTCTCTTGATGCCGCCGTTACGATCTATCCAAATCAAGAATTATATGACGCACTAAGCCCGTATCTAAATGACTTGAGATCCGTTCTGATTGTTTCCAGCGCTTCTCTGGTTCAGGCGGAGCAACCTGCCGGCGCCTTTAAAAGTTCTGAAGTCGAGGGGTTGTCGATTCTGGTTGAACCTGCAGCGGCTGAAAAATGTGAGCGCTGCTGGATACATGATCCTTCGGTGGGAACAAGTACGGAGCATCCTTCCATTTGTAGCCGCTGTAAGGATGCTCTGCAAAAAATCATTTAACCGGAGACAAACTACCATAAAAATTGAAGGATTCAAAAAATTGGGTTCATTCATCAGGTGTTTGGTGTTTAGTATTTGGTGTTTTGTTTTAAAGATGTACTGATATGCTAGCTTTTTATATTACCAAACACTAAACACAAAATACAAAACACTTTCGAATCAAGGTAGTTCCCAATTCAGAATGGAATTTTCTAAATTAAGAGCCAAATATCAAAAGCTTGTTGTTGTTGCCGGAACTGTCATCGTTTCTGA
>PVMK01165146.1_pt1 | contig 12754 bp, 15 predicted proteins | sample 1853481 | NCBI WGS metagenome assembly PVMK01 (sample SAMN08533507, study PRJNA380276) | Marine sediment metagenome, whole genome shotgun sequencing project.
TCCTGCAGAAATTGCAGTCCCTATTCGCAATATTTTTTCAAGGTATAATAATATCAAAGTGTTTCAAGGTGAAGTCCATAAAATTAATGCGGAGACTAAATCCGTTTTAACGAATGTGGGAGAATTCAGGTATGATTACCTAATTATGGCCTGTGGTGCTCGCCACTTCTATTTTGGGAATGAAGCATGGGAGGAAAACGCTCCGGGGCTTAAAACCATCGAGCAGGCCATCGAGATTAGACGAAGAGTTCTCACTGCATTCGAAAATGCAGAAACAGAAAATGACATCGATAAAAAAGTAAAGTTGCTAACGTTTGTTATCGTGGGATGCGGGAGTACAGGTGTTGAATTGGCAGGTGCTCTGGCTGAATTAAGCCGCTTTACTTTTGCAAAAGATTTTAGAAATATTGATCCAAAGCGAACCCGTATTATCCTGATCGAAGCTGGTCCTCGAATTTTACCTAATTTTTCAGAGAAGCTTTCTTTAAGCGCAAATAGGCATTTGGAAAATTTAGGTGTCCAGATTCTGACCTTGAAAAAGGTGACAAAAATCGACGCGGATGGTGTCAATATGGGGGATGAAAGAATCGATGCAGCCACAGTTCTTTGGGCAGCAGGTATTCAGGCCTCAAGTCTTAATAAGCAGCTTAAAGGTGAATTAGATTCAATGGGTCGAATAATTGTTGAGCCGGACCTGAGCCTAAAACACTATCCGGAAATTTTTGTTGCAGGCGATCAGGCTCATTTCTCTCATCAAACCGGTAAACCACTCCATGGAATTGCACCTGTTGCACTTCAGCAAGGACGTTTTATAGCTAAAAACATTCTTAAAGAGTTAGGAGACAAACCCAGAGAAAAATTTCATTATATCGATAAAGGACAGCTGGCTACCATAGGCAGGAACAACGCCGTGCTTGAAATCGGCAGACTAAAATTGGGTGGTTTTTGGGCGTGGATTATTTGGTTATTTGTTCATATTTATTACCTGATTGGATTTAAAAATAAGTTTGTGGTTCTTTTGCAGTGGGCATCTTCTTACCTAACTTATCAAAAAGGTGCGCGTCTTATCATAAATCATGATTGGCGTTTTTATAGGAATGATGGATTGTAAAAGAAACAAACACAATGACTAAAGGGGACGACGGGTAAAGACCTATGCTAGCAGGTTAAATGAAAGGCTCCGGCAACATCTTTTCCTTCAGCATAAAGATGATTGAATGTTTCAACCGCCTCTGATGTTATCTCTTCAATTACATTGATATTTTGGTTTTCGATGTCGGATCGAACAACCCTCGGCACACGCATATTACCGGCATATCCAGTGCCGATGACCAAAACTTCCGGTTTGGCGGATAAGATATCATTTATATCGCTGGTATTCAAACGGTGCCCTTGATTCCGCCACCAATCCTCTTTTATGCGGCCATCAATGATCTTAAGATCTCGATAATATTTTTTGCCGGCAATTGTCATGTGACGGCCCTCTATGTATTGTTCAATCATTTTTTACCTCTTTAAGGAAATCCGAAAATGTGGATGTACTGGAACTTCAGACAAAGGGTTCCGGCGACATCCGCGCCTTTTTATAAATATTAAAGTAAAACCGAAATAGGTTCTGTCAAAAATATCGGATTGTCAAACGCCATCGAAATCTGTGATTCCATCAGTTCAGTTGCCAAGGCTTCGATTCAGACAGAGTGAACAAATCTAATTTTCTCCATCCTTTTTCTTTCATATCTTTAGAAAAAATAATGTTTATCATTAACTTGGATTACGTTAGGATGCTTTACTTCATTTTGCCTGGAGGATAAGCGCAAAGCGATAGAAGCATTTTTGAATAAGGACCATGGATCTTTTTTGGGGGATGCAACGTGGGAAATGTAGTCATTATTGGAAAAGGAGATCGGTACCGTCTTTTTCATCCTTCAGCGACTGTAGCACTTTCGCTCTACATAAGTGGAGATTCTTTCGTCAAAGACAGCTTCGCTTTCGTGGATTATTTTTCCACCCTCCCAGGTTCCGCAAGCAACAACAACGGTATCTCCCAGGTTGAACTTCATACCACATGCCGGACAGCCTTCTGCATTATAGGTGTTGAGTTTTTCCAGATCCATGATGAACTTTCTCTTTCGTGGATTTTCCGATGTCATATGAACCTCCCAGCCAGAATGTTTCACTGAATGATTTTGTGTATGTGTTCAATTTAAATAGATTTTTTCGTATCGCATCCCAACAAAAAAAATACTGCGAATATTTCATGAAACATGTTGTTCATCAAACATTCGTAAAGTGTCGGGCATAATTTAAAATATTCATTTAAACGCTTTCGTCAACATTGGTATCGGTATAATAATACCTGAAATGGGGGGATTACTTTCCACTTCTTTCAGAAAAACATCTTCTCTATGGGTCGTCGTTCCGGAACATATTCGTGAGGAGTTTTGTCATCATTCCATTTTTTTGAAACATAAAGATTGCAGTAACAACTGCCATATTCTTCAATATCCGGCACGCTGTAAATACATGGACAGATGATATCCCGGTCGGCATTCCTGTCACCTGACAGCAACCGACAGGGACACCCCATGTAACCGTAACGCTCTTTATTCGCGATTAGGGCTTCTAAAAGCTCAAAAGTTCTTTCTTTGATTTTATTAAAATAATATCCTTTGGGTTCCTGAACCTTTTTCATCATTTCATACAGTTTTTGAGCATCCATGGTATTTTCCCAGGGCCTCCCTTTATTGTTTTTTTCGCACGACGTTGATCAGGCTCCCTTCCAGAACCATTTCAATCTGGCGCTCGCTCAAACGCGTGTTCCGTTTCATAGGTTTCATTTTTGGTTTTGTTGGTAATTCGGATGCGCTTAACCTGACGCAAAACCCGGCGAATATCGACAGCTTCAAGCTCATCTTCCTGGTCAATTTTATTGTAGTCTGCAGGATCGACAAAGGTAAGCGGTAATATTCCAAAGTTAATTAAATTTTGCCAGTGGATACGCGCAAAACTTTTGACGATGACAATTTTCAGACCCAGATAACGGGGGGCTAGTGCAGCGTGTTCACGGCTGGACCCTTGTCCGTAATTGTTACCTCCCACCACTACAAAGCCCTTTTGCTGGTGCTTTATGGCCCGATGGTAAAAATTTTCGTCTATCCGGCTAAAGGCATATTTGCTAATTTCCGGAATATTGCTGCGGAAAGGTAGAATTTTAGCGCCTGCTGGCATGATTTCATCAGTGGAAATATTATCTCCTACTTTCAGCAGAACCTTACCGGAAATGATGTTGGGTAACGGATCGAACGGTGGTAGGGGCTTGATGTTTGGACCCTTTTCAAGCTTGACGTCTTTTCCTGAATCCGGAGGAGCGATTAACATCTGGGTATTGATTTGAATCACCTGGGGCTCTTCATAGTGAGGATATGGTATGTCCAGTGTACGAGGATCGGTGATGACACCGGTTAATGCTGAAGCAGTCGCTGTTTCCGGACTGCACAAATAGACTTGATCCTCTTTGGTACCGGATCGACCGGGGAAATTGCGAGGTACCGTTCGCAGGCTGATTTTTCCGGTAGCCGGTGCTTGTCCCATACCGATGCAGCCATTACATCCGGCCTGATGAATCCTCGCACCAGAACGGATTAGCTTTTCTAAAAACCCTTTCGCCGTCAAATTTTCCAGTATTTGTCGCGATGTGGGGTTGACATCAAAAGAAACACGACCATGGACTTGCCTTCCTTCTACCATTAGGGCAGGTATGGCAAAATCTCGAAACCCCGGATTGGCAGATGAACCGATATAAGACTGGTAAATCTCGCGGCCTGCGACCTCTTTTACTGAGACAACATTGCCGGGACTGCTCGGCAGGGCAATCAACGGCTCTAAACCGGACAAATCGATTTCATCGGTTTCGTCATAGATAGCATCTTCATCGGCCAGAATGGGAGTCCAAACTTTTTCTCGATCCTGGTTTTGTAAAAACCTTCGCACGGCCCCATCCGATGGAAACACTGAGGTCGTGGCACCCAGCTCGGTTCCCATATTGGCAATCACATGCCGGTCCATTGCCGACAGACAGTTTAATCCCGGACCATAGTATTCAATTATTTTGCCGAATCCGCCATTGACGCCATGCCTCCGCAGCATTTCCAATATTACGTCTTTGGCACTGACCCAGTCGGGCAGACTACCGGTCAGCCGAATCCCCATGATTTTGGGCATTTTGATATAGATCGGTTCCCCGGCCATGGCCATGGCAACATCCAGACCACCTGCCCCCATGGCCAGCATGCCCAATGATCCGGCTGCCGTGGTATGGCTGTCCGAACCCAGCAAAGTTTTCCCCGGGATCCCGAATCGTTCCATATGAACCGGATGGCTGACCCCGTTTCCCGGACGACTGTACCAGACACCGAACTTTTGGCAGCAACTCCATAAAAACAAGTGATCGTCGGCATTTTTAAAATCGGTTTGCAGCAGATTGTGATCGACGTATTGAGCCGAAATCTCTGTTTTCATGCGCGGAATCTGCATTGCTTCAAATTCCAGCATGACCATGGTTCCGGTGGCATCTTGGGTTAGGGTCTGATCTATTTTAAGACCGATCTCTTTTCCAGGTTGCATACTCCCATCGACCAAATGGGCTTCTATCAGTTTTTGAGTCACATTTTTTCCCATAGGTATTTCCTCCATAGGTCATATTATTAGTAGTAGAGGTTAGCTTCTCGAAAATTGATTGCTTCAGAAAGAGTTAAAATTTTCTGATAATTATGAATCTGTTTGGTCAATACCGATTTTACGGCGTACCTTGGTCAGTATCGGTTTAGCAATCGATCGAGCTGTTACTGCACCTTGTTTTAGAATTCGTTGTATTATCGGCTTATCTCGCAGCAAAACTTCATAGGTCCGACGGCCTTCTTTGAATCTTTCAAACAACAGTTCAATAAGTTCTTTTTTGATGTCATTGTATCTCACTCCTCCTTTAAGATAGACCATTCGTGTTTCCTCTACCGCTTCAGGAGGAGCAAAATGCCGGTATAATGAAAAGACATTGCACGCTTCCGGATTCTTAGGGGCTTCAGGTGGTTTCGAGTCGGTGATGATACCCATTACCTGCCTGCGGATAACCTGGTCATCTGCGAATATAGGTATGGTGTTCCGATAGGTCTTACTCATTTTTCGCCCATCCACTCCGGGTATGCTCATAACATCTTTCCGAATCAAAGCTTCCGGTATCGTGAAAACTTTCCCGTACTGAGAGTTGAAGCTGAATGCAACGTCTCGAACGATTTCAACGTGTTGTTTCTGATCCTGACCCACCGGTACCACATGGGTCCCGAAGATCAGGATGTCGGCAGCCATCAATACCGGATAATTATACAGTCCGGCGTTGATATTATCATCCTCACTTCTTCCTTGACGGATATTTTCATCTACGGCAGCTTTGTATGCGTGAGCCCGGTTCAGAAGGCCTTTAGAGGTAAGACAAGCCAGAATCCATGTCAATTCGAAAACTTCCGGAACATCCGACTGGCGGAAAAACACGACTTTTTCCGGATCGAGCCCCAAAGCCAACCACGTGGCGGCAACCTCATATACTTGGCGATTCAGTTTTTCCGGATCTCGTTCGGTTGTCATGGCGTGATAATCGGCAATAAAATACAGTGCCCGGAAGCTTTTGAACCAGTTCCAGGGCCGGTTTAATCATCCCCAGATAGTTACCAATATGGGGGGTGCCGGTCGGTTTGATACCTGTCAGCGCAATTTGTACCACCTAAACACACCTTTTTGGGACTCTTATAAAAACGTTAACAAATCTGTATATTTACTTTCAATCAAAAAAGTAAATGATAAAAACTTGAGTTATTCACCTAAGATACATTTCTTGGAACGATGACCGCTTATCTTTGCGACAACACTGTAACACAGGTGTTTTCCGGCCGAATTTTTTAGATATCTGTCGCAGATGGAAAGATTTTCCACCAGTCGATCATGCTCACGGGAACAACACTTCTTTGCATGTTTTAGAAATTCACTTTCCACTGTTCTATCTCCTCAATGGATAGTCGGAAATAAGAAACCATCAGTGTAAAAACCTCAGTCTGAGTTCGAATCGCCGATGGACGGCTACCATAGTGACCAGTATAAGCCCCTGTTGTCAACAGCAGTCGGGTGCCGGACGGTAACAGGGATCTACATATCTGCCGTCGGTATCGACGATATAGCAACAACACAGATTGGGGCCTCCATGAGAATCTCTTTCATGAATCATGCATTCATCTTTTTTTTCTTTTTCGTCTTTTTCATCACGCATGATTTCACCTTTCAAAATATAAAATGTTATAGAATCATCATGACCCACATGTTGCGTTAAAATGCAACTATATACTAAATTTGTTAACGATCGCCTTATTTGTCAAGATGTCCGGCTTTAGTTTTCCCCAGCGACTATCAGAGTACTCTTGAATTACAGTTATCAATGTTTAAGTTTATATAAAGATTCAACAATCTTTAAAGCGGTATTCGCAAATATGTTTATCCGAAAAAAATGTCTCAAAAACATAATAGGAGGTGAGAGACAATGGAAGATAAAGTTAAACTGGTTCCGAACATTTTCAGTTATCCGGACTTCGAGCATTCTGAACTGCACATGGAGATCTCACTGGGCGGTGTAAAAAAAGAAGATATTACTTTGAAGGTGCACGATGAAAGTTTCTACATCCGTGCTCCACAGGATGACTTCGAGCATGTAACATCTATGAGGCTTTGTTGCCCGGTGAAGGCTTCAGAGGCCAGGGCAAAGTTCGAAAATGGGATATTAAAAGTTGTCATCCCACTTAAAGACCGGATGGAAGATCCTGTTCAAGTTAAAGTGGCCTGATTTCATCATGAAACACCAGAACAGATCAGAGGGAATTAGGAGAAGCTGTGACGACTGTGACCTTATTCATGGGTCTAACATTATATGTAAAATTGAATATCAACAATGGTCTTTCAATCATTGATTTCAAACGGAGAATGCTTATATTTAATATCGGCAGCGGGGAAATCTCGCTGTAAAGGAGGTGACTGAAATGATGAGGATGTTAAATATAATACCGAGATACGACGTCGCTTTTAGACCAAAGACTAGGCTGTTGGATTCCTTTTTTAATAATTGGGTAATTCCGACCACCAATCTTGAAGAGAATGATTGGACGCCGCCTTCTGATATAGCGGAGACAGACACGGAATATCATGTTACAATGGAAATGCCGGGTATAGACATGAAGGAACTGAATATCTCTTTTTCTGAAGGAGTTCTTACGGTTAACGGTGAAAAAGCAGAAGGGGTCTCTGTCGGTGAATCTTGCTACTGTTCAGAGAGATATTACGGGCCCTTTCAGAGAAGCTTCCGAATTCCGGGAACGGTGGATAAAGATAATATTGAAGCGAAGTATAGGGATGGTATTTTGACGGTGAGTCTGGCCAAATCTGAAGAGAGCGTCGCTAAAAAAATCGAGATCCATTAATAATAATGTCCATTCAGTGGACTTAAAATATGAGGGGCACTGCATCAACAAAAAATGTGCCCCTTTTTGTTGACTTTTCGTCCTTTCTCCACGTCTTATTGGAAAATCATCTTAACCCAAACCCCATCGAAGCATATTCACTATTGCGGATTTTTTCCTAATGTCCTCGTCTATCTTGACTGGGAATCTTTTACGCATTATTTTTATTTAATGTGATGTGGAATTATATTGAACCATATCCAATTTTAACAACTGAATATTCGAAATCAACGACAATTCAATTGAAATGAATTAATTATATCATTAAAGGGGATGATTTTATGTCTATGCCTAGAGATAATATCTACTCTGAAATGAATGAGGCTTGGAGAACATACTTGACAGCTCTCGAGAAATCCATCGACATGCTCGAAAAAGATATTGAGGAAGCTAAGAAATTGGCCGGGGTATGCACCAATGAATGGTGTGAAGCGATCGAACATGTTATCGATGATCTCAACAATGCCCTGTTTTCAATCAGTGAGCCGAGATGGTCCGATATCGACTACTCAAAGCGGATAAAGACACTTAAGAGAAGAATTTATGACATCTATGTGAATTACAAGGATGTCTATGCCAGCGCAGCATAATTTTGAAGCTCTTGGCATCCTGTTGAAACGGAATTTCCGCTTTGGTCCGACAAGCTACGGGGAATGCGTTCGCCATTGTGGTTTAACAAAGCAAGCGCATTTCTCGTTCCGTTTAAAGGAGGTATTGAGTATTGAGAATCTTCAATCCTCTATTTTTTCGATCCTTCTTAAATGACGTCCTCCCTGAAATTTGGCATTTAACCAAGCGTCCACGATTCTAACTGCTTCTTCCTCCAACAGCATCCGCTCACCAAGTGCGATCATGTTCGCATTGTTATGTTCTTTCGTTAATCGTGCACTCTCTTCATTCCAGCACAACCCACAACGGATCCGCTTCATTTTATTTGCCACCATTGCTTCTCCGTTTCCACTGCCTCCGAAAACAATCCCTAAATCATTTTCTCCATTTGACACACTTTCAGCCACAGGCCGAATATAATCTGGGTAATCAACAGGTTCATCACTATTGGTGCCATAATCCACAACAGCATACGCCTTGGATCTCAAATGATTCTTGATTGCTTCCTTTAGTTTGTAACCAGCGTGATCACTTCCCAGCGCAATTCTTTTCATTTCATTTCCAATTCGACAAACGATATAGTTGGCGCTCAGCAATGCGGTTACATTGATTCCTTGTCCTCGAGCACTGCCGCAGCACCCGTTGATGCCAATGTGGTGTGCGACTTCCAACACGTTAGCCAATCAATCACAACGCCAGCATCCTGTCCACGGCTGACAGCGCCGACTGTCTGACATTTTCCGGGATTTCGACCTGGGGTTTCGACGCCTCCATGGCCCAAAGGACTTTTTCCAGTGTGATAAGCTTCATATTGGGGCACACAGCCCTCGCGGTGACCGGTACATACTCCACGGCCGGGTTCTCTTTGCTAAGGCGGTGGAGAATGCCGGTCTCGGTTCCCACAATCAGCGTGTTTCCTTGGTATGCTTTTGAGTAGCGAATGATTCCTCCGGTGCTCAGGGCCTCGTCGGCGGCATTGATCACGTCCGGACGGCACTCGGGATGAACGACAACCTTGGCGTCAGGGTAGCGAGCCTTTTGTCTGTTGATATCATCCACGCCAATCTTCATATGCGTCGGACAATATCCGGGCCAAAGATGCATGTTCCTCCCTGATTTGCCCATGACATAGTGCCCCAGGTACTGGTCCGGAACAAAGAGGATAGGCTTATCCCTGTCCATGGCTTGTACCACATCGACTGCATTGGCGGATGTACAGCAGATGTCAGAGCCTGCCTTGACTTCAGCGCTGGAGTTGACATAGCAGACCACTTGGACTCCCGGATATTTCATTTTCTCTTGCGACAACTGCTCGGCAGTGATCATTTCGGCCATGGGGCAGCCGGCATTTTCATCCGGAAGCAGCACGGTTTTCTGCGGCGAGAGAATCTTGGCGGTTTCTGCCATAAAATGCACACCGCAAAAGACAATCACATCAGCGTCGGTTGCGGCGGCTTTCCGGCTCAATTCAAGGGAGTCACCCGTAAAATCAGCAATATCCTGTATTTCCGGCCGCTGATAGTTGTGAGCAAGGATGATTGCGTTCATTTTCTTTCTAAAAGATGTAATCTTTTCTATCAGATGCTTACTCATTTTTTTACTCCCTTAAGAAAATCCGAAAATGTGGAAGCACTGGAACCTGAGACAAAACTCTCCGGCAACATTCACACTTCTTTATAAGTATTAAAATAAAACCGAAATATGGTCTGTCAAAAATGTCGGATTGTCTGACGCCATATTGTTTTAATCGCCTTAATAGGCGACTCTAATCCGCAGTTTTCAGGGCTTCGAGGATGGTATCGGGGTCAGGATGGTCAGAAGGATCGCTTGCAAAATAGCTGTAAACAATTCGACCGTCGGTGTTGATGACGAACACACCCGGAAGCTGACGGACATCGCCTATGGGAATACCGATGGTGTGGCCTTTGGTCATGGCCAAAATGCCTTTAAAGGCGACTGACGGCGAAAGAAGTTCCAACGCGGATATCTTCTTAAGTCCAAAGGCTTGGTATAATTGCCTTTTGGGATCGGAAATCAAGGGAAAGGGGATGTCGAATTTGATTTCAAATGCCGAAGATTCCTCCGGCGCACCCATACCCACCAACACCACCTGTGCACCAACCTTGTCAAAATGTTGTTTTTTCTGGCGCAACTGCGCCACTTGCTGACGGCAGAATGTTCATCCGAGATGTCGCAAAAATATGAGCACAAGCGGCTGTTTTTTCCACAGATCGCTGAGAAATAATTCAGAGCCGTCTCCCAGCGCCACCTTGGTGTCGAAAGCTTTGTCGTCGTTTTTGCTCATCTTTTCTGCCTCCTTTATTTTCATGCAAGATTCAAGTATAATTATAATATATATCCGTTTTCGATATTCGCAAACTGAAGTGATCGTGGATACCTTTTGCTATCTGCTAAATCTGGCAGGCATTTGAGATCTTAAAAATGCTGTGATATCTCCAATAATGTCCGACTATCATCCCTTTGACTTTATGTGATACTACTAACCTATCCAAATATCGGGCGAACCTTTGATACCTGCAATTACATCCAACTATCATTGGCCTGATTTTTTTGTGATACCATAATACGATATCACAAAATAGTAGTTGTGGTGATTTCTGCTATTTATCCCCAGCCATTGACACTCAAAATAGATTGTGATATCAAATAATTATCTCTCATTTATTGGCGGGACCCTAATTCCGACTATTTTAATCTAATAAAATTGCTTTTTAACAACAATTTTAGCTTACCAAATTGATGATTTTATCCCCTGATATACCATTATGACCAACAACACGACAAAGAAACAAAAATGTCCTAAGTGCAAAAAGCACACAGGATTAGAGCTTATCTATGATACACCAACTGAGGAAGATGTTAAGCGTGTAAGGCAGGGGCTAGCGATCCCTGGGGGTTTCATGCCCAAAAAAGGACCTGTGTACAAATGGAATTGTAAGAATTGTATGCATGTATGGGGAAAATTTGAAAAATAAAATATTTATTTGTCATTGGACGAAGATGATTTGACAACACTCTCAATCAAAATATCTTTGATTTGACAAGCAACCTTATATGATATCTGTAATGAGATCGATATTTGGATACTGGCAAGTTAGGTCCTCAACAATTGAAATACCCCGCCCGTATCCCGCCAGTTAATTAAAACATACCCCGCCTTTTTTTATGAACATACCTCGCTTAATCCCGCCTCAAGCGTTTGTATTTCTGGCTTTACTTTAAACTTTTCACGGAGACAAGATAACAGCCAAAGTGATCAACTATTGATTATTCTCTTCAGTTTTTATAAAATATTAACAATAAGGTTAAATGTAGTGATAATTACTACGAGACGCCGTTAACGGTGACATAGAGAGGTTTCGTTATGGGCTTATTAGCAAGGTTTTTCTTTTTAAAAAGGGTCACTTTTAAAGACGGACGGGAATACTTAGACCTCACAGTTATGTCTCGGACTTTTATTACAAAATTATAAATAGTCACGTAACATGTTAATATCAATACAATTTTTGCTTTGCAGTCAATTTGTTAGAATTTCTTATGTTTACAAAAGGTTAGAAGGGTTGGAGACATAAGGCAAGATATCAATTGTTCAATTTCGGTTCAGATATTCCAACAATCCCCAAATATTGATTCAGATTTCACCTCAAATTTTGAGAGCTATCGTTTGTATTCCTTTTAGGTTTTATGATATGCATTCCGAGAATTATTGTAAAAAATTTCGTGGGTCAGTTTATCCCAGTTATCATAATAAGTGCGAATTGAATTTATAATAACCAATGTTAAATATATCTGGATCAAAAAGATGGTATCCCAGTTTGATTCTGGCGATGGCCCTTTTCCTTTTTTTATCTTTTGCCGCAGCAGCTCCCGCCGCCTGGGCGGAAGAACGCCTTTACGCTCTAAATTTATACGCAGGCCGATTAACTTCAAATTTTTGGGAAGAATTTTTTAGCAGCGAATTAGATTTCAAAGATTCTTATTTGGTAACGGTAGCGTTAGCACGTCGTATTGGCGGATATGAGGACAAGGCGAGTTTTGAGATCGAAGGTCAAATCGTTAAGCATTTTAATATCCAGACACACTGGGAACTGAACGCGCTTATTGCGGCTCGATGGGAGGCTTTCTGGTGGGATGATGTCCTTGACACAAGCGTGGCCTTTGGTTTGGGACCCTCCTATGCCACAGATACGCCGGAAATTGAGGTAGAAATAAATGGAGACGCATCCAGGTTCTTGGTTTTTTGGATGTTAGAGCTGGCCCTTGGCCTGCCTGCCTATCCCAATGCCGCATTAATTACACGCATTCATCACCGCTCCGACGCTTTTGGTTTAATTGCCGATGGGGGCGGTTCCAACGCTCTTGCAGTTGGCCTAAAATGGCGATTTTAGACCACTAAAATTTGAGCGATATCATTTTTTTGCGGTTTGTCCTTTTTGATTTTTTGTGGTTTTTGGATATATGTATTAAACAAGGTTTGGTTTCAGATTATGTTCATGTTAAGATATGACAACTTCTGATTAGTGTCTAAACACGGCCTTAACTCGTATATATCGAATATCCCCTACCACAGGCAC
>PVMK01164415.1_pt1 | contig 12750 bp, 11 predicted proteins | sample 1853481 | NCBI WGS metagenome assembly PVMK01 (sample SAMN08533507, study PRJNA380276) | Marine sediment metagenome, whole genome shotgun sequencing project.
CTCTGTCTTCTGTCAAATAAAAACCAGCACGTGTTGCAGCAGCACGAAGCGGCCGTCACGGTTGCCGATTGGTCATCAGACCGGGCACGCCTTTTCTGGACGGTCTTTGCCAATTACCAGGCGGCGCCGGAGGTTGAAGGGTTAACGATCCAGCCCTTGCCTCGGGTGTTGAATAGCCCAGGCAGCGCTCTGGTAGAGTCGAGGAGCAACGTATCTATCCCCTGCCGTGCATCCAACTTGACGGCGGGCGTTGAATTGGGCTTTGTCGTACGCCCGTTGCTTACCGGGTAGCTGAAATGGATGCGTCGGGTACATTCTGGGTTACACGCCGATGATCGTACTGCACGACGCATTCGTTGCCGATTCAATCCGTTTTCCCGCCGCGCTCCAGGAAGCCAACCTGCCGACAGTCTTGTGCGTTGGGATCTGGATGCGATCGGCACCCTGGACGAGGCGGCATTCGAAACGACCGACCCAAAAGTCGTCTCGACTAGATACACCATCACCTTTTGGTTCCAGGCGACTAACCTGGTGGGGATCAGAGTGCTGGCTAATGCAGGCAACAAGAGCGCATCCCAAAAAGGATGGTCCGTATCTTTGCGAGATAGATCCCTGTTCTTTCGCGTTAGTTTTAACGGTCGTCACAGCCAAGTAAATTCCATCCCCCTGTTAGATGACGGTCCCTGGCACAATTTTGCCAGCGTCGTCGACCAGACTACTCAGGCGATCATGGGGTATCTTGATGGCTCCTCTGTTGGTTGGCAGACCGGCAAATCCTCTGAATCGATCGAGCCTGATTCCATCATGAATGATCAGGGGATGATCATCGGCGGCTACCCTGACGCGGCTGGTGGTTACTTCGATCATACCTTCGGCCACCAAGGGACAGGTCTTGTGGACGATTTTCGACTCTATCCGCGAGCCCTGTAACCAGAAGAAATCGTCTCCTTCCTCAACCGTGAAGAACAACGACCGGTAGCCCGTTTTGAATTTAGTCAGTCTGGTGAAGGATCGCTGACCACCGTGCATTTCGATGCCACTTCTTCCTACGACGAAGCCGGTCGTATTGCGACTTTTTACTGGGGTTTCGGAGATGGGCAGTTCGGTTCTGGCTCTGGTGCTAGCCACAATTATGCATATCGTGGTGACTACCAGGTGCGTCTGACATTGGTAAATGACGATCATGAGCAAAATACCGTCGAGCACACTATTCACATTCAGGGTGGTAACTCCCCTCTTGATATCGTTCCCGTTTTTGTTAACGGAAGCGTGGGTTACGCTTGCTACCGTATTCCCAGTATCATCCGATCAACCAATGGCGATCTTGTGGCCTATGCCGAAGGGCGTTTGAAAGAATATAGCGACGCTACACCAGTCATTCGCATTGTCTGTAAACGGAGCAGCGACAATAGACAGTCCTGGGGGTCGATGCAAGTTGTGGCAAGGAATGTCCTGGGAGACCATGGGTACGGCTGCATGAACTGCTCGCCGGTCGTAGACACGGTGCACGGGACGGGTCGTATCATCGTCGTCTTCAATAAGAAGGAGTTCTCCGAATGGGACATTGCCAGGGGCAAAGGCATCAACCGGTCGATCTGTATTTTCAGCGATGATCACGGTCGTACCTGGCACGGCGAGAAGGATATTACCTTTCAGTGCACAAGCCCTACAATCCCAGCTACGTAGATGTCTACCCCGATGCTGCCCGGCCGGAGAATAAAGAAGCCGGCCGGCGCAAACAAGTTCCACTGCCCGGGTATGCGATCCAGCTTTGGGGGTCGACCGGTAAACCCATGACCCATGGACAGCTCCTTTTTGCTGCTAGCTACACTATCGGAGATGATTCCGTATTTGATGCCTTGAATTATGCTTTCTGGAGTGATGATCTGGGTGAAAGTTGGCATATGAGCGGACCTGTTTCCCGGCGCCAAGATGGCAGCAGCGCCAAGGGACTCAATAAAACGATGGCGGTAGAGCTCGAGAATGGTAATGTATTGGTTAACAGTCCCAACTACCAGAATGGCAAGGTCTTCGGCCGGCGAGCGGTGGCGGCAGGTTCCTTTGACGAAGTGGGTAACATTCACTTTCAACCTGCTTGCCACGATCCGCTCTTGGTCGATTCAGGCGTTCAGGCTAGCCTGATTCGTTACACCCGCAGCGACGAAGAGCAGTACGGTAGTAAAAGCCGACTTCCCTTTGCTAACCCCAATCATCCCAAGGCGCGCATCAACATGACCGTACGCCTGAGTTATAATGAGGGCAAGACTTGGCCTGTGAGCAAGGTGATCGACCCTCGCCGCTTAAAGCGATTTAGTCAATCAAGGTGACATGAGAATTGGTTTGCTTAATGAACAGGGGAATCAAGGTGGTATCGCCTTTACCAGCTTTACGTTAGATTGGCTTACCGACGATCAGGATTTACTCTATAGAATCGGCGACCTCAATCCATCATGACTTCCACACTGACAGACGTCGAAAAGATCAACCGGCTACCCTGGCTAGTAGGTGCCCAGACGCTGAACATCGTCTTCGTCCTGCTCACCTTTTCTGGCTCCGTTTTTATACTTTTCCTGGACGAATTGGGGCTTGACGCTGCCCAGATTGGCTTATTGTTGGCGATTATTCCCTTTCTGGGCATTATCGCGCCGTTCATCGCCCCATCCGTAGCCCGCTTTGGCTACAAACGCACCTATGTCACCTTCTGGGGTATCCGCAAGTTTGTCATAGCCTTTCTGCTTCTAACGCCAGCCGTCCTGGCCCGATATGGCTCCAATGGCGCCTTTATCTGGGTAGCGGTCATCATCCTGCTGTTTGGCGCTTGCCGAGCCATCGCCGAGACTGGTGGTTATCCCTGGAGAAAGGAGATCGTGCCCGACAATATTCGCGGCAAATATAGTGCCGTCAATAGCATGAGCACAACCGTTGCCAGCATCCTGGTTGCTGTAATCGCAGGGTACGTCATTGAGACGTTGACAGGCCTGCAACCTTTCATGATTCTCATCGCGGTTGGTATTGTCATTGGCCTGGTCTCTGTCATTGCCTTTACACGGGTACCGGCAGAAGATAGTAGCCAGCGTGAAATAGCGAGCGATGGTCATTTTCGCCAGATGAACCAGGCATTGCATAGCCGGAACTTCGTCCTCTTTCTGGCTATTTTGGGGCTTGCCACAATCGGTGGCCGCGCGGTGATTTCTTTCGTGCCTTTATTCATGAAAGAACAAGTCGGCCTCTCCGATGGCGTCGTTATCTTACTGAGCGTCGGCACCTATATCGGAGCGCTAGTTACCTCTTTTTTATGGGGGTGGGCCGCTGACCGCTACGGCAGCAAGCCTGTGATGCAGCTCAGTCTATATCTCCTGCTGCTCCTTCCGGTGGCCTGGGTTCTCTTGCCCCAACGTAACGTTGCCAGCGCTCCCCTGGCGATGGCCATCGCCGTGGTTGCAGGCGTGGCCACGCTAGCTTGGCAAATTAGTTGGACACGGTACCTTTTCGTTAATGCCATCCCCGAAGAAAATAAATCGGCCTATCTGGCCGTCTTCTACGCTTGGTTTGCCATTGTTGCTGGACTCGGCCCGTTATTAGCCGGCCAGATCCTGTCCGCATCCAAAAATCTCGAAGCCCAAATATGGCGCCTCTCCATCGATCCCTATACACCTTTATTCGTCTTGAGCTTCATCCTGACCTTGATATGTGCCCTCATCGCTGTTCGGTTGCAAACAGAGGGGACGACGACGTTTCGCCATTTTGCCGGCATGTTCCTACGCGGCAACCCTGTCAAGGCGTTGCGCATGCTAGTGCGATATAACTTCTCCGGCGACGAGATGACACGGATGGTGGCGACAGAACAGATGGGAGACGCTCACAGCCTACTTAGCAGCAATGAACTGATTGAAGCCCTAGGTGACCCCAGCTTCATCGTGCGCCAGGAAGCCATCCACTCTATCGGGCGCATGCCGGCCGAAGATGAGCTTGTGGATGCGTTGATCGGCGTGTTGGTAGATCCCGAGTCTGAGTTAAATATCTCCGCTGCCCGGGCACTGGGGCGGATTGGCAGTCCAAAGGCCATCCCCGCTCTACGACGGACCCTTTTTTCAGGTTACAGGCCGTTGGAAGCGAACAGCGCCCGATCCCTGGCCTTGCTTGAAGATGCCGAAAGCGTTCCCCATTTTCAGGTCAAGCTCCGGCAAGAACCGAATCCCAGGCTTAGGCTGGCATACGTCTCTGCGCTAGGGAAGTTACGGGTTGCGGGTTCTGTTGAGCAGCTCTTTGACTTATTACTTCAGGCTCGGTCTGAGGTATCACGGGGCGAGATCGGCCTGGCGATTGCTCGCATTGCAGGGGATGAAAAGTATTATTTGCAGCATTGGCGATCGCTGCATTCCGATTTCAACACTTCAACTGCCCAGGCACTCCTGGCTTTTCAGAAACCGGCCGAACGCTACGGGATGGCTGAACTGGCCGAGGTGGCAGAGGCAAGCGCCAGGAGTTTCGCCGCAGGGGATCTAGACTCAGGTGTTACCATCCTGTCAACTATGTTGAAGTGGCTGCTTAATAGAGACCTCGACGAAAACATAGTCGAGGTATTGCGGCGATGTATTGAGGGCTTGCAGGAATATGGCGGTGCTCGAAAAGAGTATATTCTGCTTTCCTTGCATACGTTGGACACGGCTTTCAGCCAGTTAGAGACAACATGAACCAGCCCAATCTCATTTTCCTCATGACTGATCAAGAGCGGGCAGACACCGTGGAAGCCGGGTCGCCCTGCCATCGATCCCCTTCAAGCTGTATTGGATGGAAACCCATTCATGCCTCTTGCTTTTGCAACTTAGCCTGAATAGTTACCAATTTTTTTCATCGCAGTCAGTCTTTGCTCACATCCGGAGGTGCTAACTTATCGCCCAAAGTGCAAAAGCAAGCATCCTGGTCTCTCTGAAGCTTTAGAGCAGCACATTTGCAGGCTCTCATGGATTCTCGTTCTCCCTCAAGTAGTTCGTGATTCGAATGACCTCACCCACTATCGTCGTCGGCCCATCTGGGCCGGGAATCAATCGCCCGGGCGTACCCTGTCCGGTAGAGATGTACAGTGAACCGTCCGGGCCAAGGGTAACGTTGGTCGGCGCATCGAGCCCGGTTGCCAGAACCCGCGGCGGGCCGCCTTTACCCGGGAAAAGTGTGACCTTCCCGGTGAAGCGTAAATAGCCACCATGAACGAGGGGCGCATGCGGGTCGAAAAGATCGAAAGTGCTGGGAAGTAGATCGGTCGAGGTAGCAGCCAGTTCGACAACAATAATATTTCCGGCCTCATCCATGGCCACGTCCACCGCTGTTGTCAGGCCAGTGATCTCGTCGGTGAGCTGACCAGTTTCAGTGTCGACACGCACTATTTTGGAATCGCCGTCGACAAAGAGGATAGTCTCGCCTGTCTCATTGTCTTGGACACGACCAGAGAACAAAGCAAGAAGCACGTCACCCGTTCGCGGATCTAGAGTCAGGCCGGCCGGGACAGCCTGCTGGCCGCTATCGAGGGGCGGCAGGACTACGATCTCACGCAGCTCACCCTCGAGCGGAATCTCAATAAGTGTGTTGAATCCACTTTCGACTGCGAAGATTTTATCCTGGCCTAGATTGAACGTGATTCCGTTCATGTTATTACGGCCCGCAAGGCTGCGACCGACGGATTTCGCCGGGCTAATCTCGTGCAGAGCCATTTCGCCAAAGCCGCCATCGTCCACAGAGAGGAAGATACGCCCATCACGGTGCAGCAGCAGGTCAACAGGACCCCCAACTTCATCTCGCCCAGTGCCGTATACTTTAAGTGCGTTGTAGGAGGGTAGATGGCTGAACCAGCGCTCGGCCTCTCCAATGTCGTTGAAATCGCCGTCGCCGTTAATATCCGTAAACCTTGTGAGTTTGCCGTCCCCCGAGGCGGGATCGGACGAATAGCGCCCTGTGCCCGCCTCAGCGACAAATAGTTCACCGTTCGGACCTATGGCCACGCCACGGGGGTTCTCAAGCCCGGTGAGAACGAGCTCTATTTGGGGTGTGCCGGCTGCTGTGTTCCGTATACTCTGTTGAGAGGATCTTCCGCAGCCAGTCAGGGCTACGAGAACCATACTGAGTGTGAGGCCGGCCCAGGAAGAGCTTGTCATGTTGGCCTGGCTAATGCCTCAGCAGCGATTGTTCCGTCTTCAGCTCTGCAACCCAATAATATGCAGGAAGCGATTGGAATAATCGTAACAACTCAAGGATTTGACTTTAGGAAGGTCGATTGATTTGAGAATAATATCAGTAACGTACCCAGTTGCTACATTAATTGCTACACTTTGAAGAATATTAGAAGCTATTACATGAGGTAGAGCACCGAAATAGCGCTAGTTTAGAAGTCCGGCGCTCTATCCTTTGAGCTACTGGGGCGCGATACTTCTACCTCAGTTATTTATCTGATTCTATCTGTCCATTTACTCTATTTTATCCGTCTAAGTGTAGTCTATAAGCTACCGAGATTCAACTCACAAGTGCAACTTTGAAGGTTGAGATAAGAAGTAAGCTGCGGTAGCATCGATGCTTCTTAAATCATCCAAATCAAAGGAGCACCGATGAGAACCTACACACAGCTTACCCAAGAACAAAGATACCAGATTATACCCTTATGAAAGCAGAACATAACCAGACGGAGATTGTACGACTGGTCAATGTTCATAAATCCACGATCAGCAGAAAGCTGAGACGTAATCATGGAATGAAAGGATATCGACCCAAACAAGCACATCAATTTAGTCTGAACAGACGCAAGACAGCCAAGTGTCGTATCAAAACCTCCACCTGGACCTTGATCGAAACGTTGCTCCGCAAGGACGGGAGCCCGGAACAGGTATCGGGTTGGCTCAAAGGGAACTACGGTCTTCAAATCAGCCACGAATGGATCTACCAGTACATTCTCATGGACAAGCAAGCTGGAGGAGATCTCCATCGCCATCTACGATGCCAGAAAAAGCGCAAGAAGCGCTATGGGAGCTACGATCGTCGCGGAAGGCTCAAAAACAGGGTAGGCATCGACGAGCGGCCTGTTATCGTGGATACACGCCAGCGCTTGGGTGACTGGGACGTAGATACAATAATCGGAAAAGGACATCGTCAGGCAATTGTCTTCTTGACCGAGCGGAAGGCTCGCCTGGCCTTCTTGAGGCAGGTCGAGCGTAAAACCTCTCAGGCCGTGGCAGATGCTGTGATCGAGCTCCTGAAAACGCTGCCGGTCCAAATCCATACAATAGCAGCGGATAATGGCAAAGAGTTCGCGGATCATGAACGGATTGCACGTGACCTTTGTACATACGTCTATTTTGCTCATCCCTATTCATCCTGGGAACGAGCCACCAACGAAAACATGAACGGTCTCATTCGTCAGTATTTTCCAAAGAAACATAATTTCGCAACGATTACTGAAAATGAAATAGAATTTGTCATGGAGAGACTCAACAACCGCCCTAGAATATGCCTTGGATTCAAAACACCGAATCAGGTATTGTTCAATCGTTTACCTGTTGTTGCATTTGGTAGTTGAATTCAAGTCTTTAAGACTGTTTCTCTCATAATACGCTTTCGTTGACCGCAGGATCGCATTTTCTGGGTCGCATGGAAAGATGCTATATTGGCTTCTTTGTCCCGAAGTATTTGGCGCGATTCACAACACCCACAATTCGATAATCGGGTTGTCGGAGGAAAGACGCCGCTGCTGCGGACTGAGACTTACGCGGTTGCTCCAAACCATTTGATCGTTTGTCTTGCAGTCGGTCACTGTTAAAGTAGAACAGAATAACTAACTGCCGCATCAGCGACTACCGGCATGGGCGACCACAACATTATTCAAATCGGCGGCAAATCATTATGCCACGGCCGTTTAAAAATCATGCAGAGATACTCGAATTAATTCAATGAGGTGATAAATGACAACTGCCTTAAAAACCATAGTTTCGTTAGCCACTAAAACTTTGGAAATCAGCCGTGACGTACCAACAGTCATCATTGGGGAGCGGATCAATCCGACCGGCCGCAAGAAGGTGCTGGCGGCATTACAGGAAGGTAACTTTGACCAGATTCGTCAGGACGCAATAGACCAAGTAGCGGCCGGGGCACTCATGCTCGATGTTAATGCCGGCGTTCCCGGCGCTGATGAACCGGCCTTGCTCCAGCACGTTATGCGCGCGGTGATGGATGTGACCGACGTTCCCTTGTGCATTGATACCGCCAATCCAGCAGCCCTGGAAGCAGCTTTGTCTATGTATGAAGGCAAGGCTTTGGTCAACTCCGTCAATGGCGAAGAAAAGTCATTGGAAACGGTGCTGCCTTTGGTCAAGGAACATGATGCGGCCGTGATCGGTTTGTGCATGGACGATGACGGCATCCCAGCAACTCCGGAAGCCCGTCTGAAGGCAGCTTCAAGAATCATCGAACGAGCCGCCATCCTCGGTATCTCTGCCGAGGATGTAGTCATCGATCCCCTGGCAATGACCATGGGCGCGGACCATACCGCAGGCCGTACGACCTTGAAAACCATCGAACTTATTGCCAAGGAGTTTGGCGTCAACATCACCATGGGAGCCAGTAATGTCTCCTTTGGTCTGCCAGATCGCAAGTTCGTCAATTCGGCCTTTATTGCTATGGCCATCTATGCTGGTCTAACCTGTCCCATCACCAACCCGCTGGTATCTGAGGTAGCCATTACAGTCCTGGGCGCTGATCTGGCGATGGGACGGGACGACTACGGGATGAACTGGATCAAAGCGTTCCGCCAGCGAAAAAACGAAGCCAGTCGCAATTCCGCATGACAGGTAACCAACGTCCAGTCGTCGTCATCGCCTGCAAGGTGTTTCAGGATTTGCTGGAACGTTTTCTACCCACCGGCCTGGCGGATCGGGTCACTTTTTTGGATTACGGGTTACACGAGAATCCTAAAAAGTTAACCAAGGCCCTCCAGGAGCAGATCGACAGCATCCAGAAACCAAGCTTGATACTGCTAGGTTACGGCCTATGTGGAAATGGATTGAACGGCATTCAAGCCGGGCAACATACCTTAGTTGTTCCCCGCGCCGATGATTGCATTGCCATCTTTTTGGGCTCATACCAAGCTTACTTGAAAGAGTTTAACGATAATCCAGGTACCTACTACCTCACCAAAGGTTGGTTGGAATCCGGCAGCGACCCGCTGAAGGAATACCATCAAATGATAGAGAAATACGGCGTTAAGACCGGTGAATGGATCATGGACCAGCAATACAGGCATTACAGTCGCCTCGTATTAGTTGCCCACACGCAGGAGGACCTGGAAACTTATCGTCCCAGGGCTCAGGAAGTTGCCGAATACTGCAAGCGATGGGATATGGAATATGAAGAGGTGCTCGGTTCAGACGTATACATCCGCAATCTGGTAGCGGCAGCAAGCGAATTAAAAGATTCCAATGAGGAATTCCTGGTGATAAATCCTGGAGGCGTCATTCAACAGAGTCAATTCATCAGGATACCGGCATAGGAACCTATAATGCCCAAACTCACCGTCATTATCGGCGAAGATGCCAGCCAGACGGATGTGGAGGTACACTGCATCCTGGGTGACGCTATCGCCAGGCTCGAACTACCCTTGGAGCAACCTTGCGCAGGGCGCGGTACATGTGGTAAGTGCAAAGTTCTGAACGAAGGCGGGCTGGAGGATCCGGACGAGATCGAACGCGAGCACTTGACTGATGGCGAGATAGCCGTCGGCAATCGCCTGGCTTGTCGCGCGCGTGTTGCCGGAGATGCCAGGATAGTGCTGGCTCCTATCGCTGTCTATTCAAATAAGATCTTTAAGGCCAGCAATCGGTATAAACGCGAGCGAGATATACCCCTTGGCCTGGCTATTGACCTGGGATCGACGACGGTAGCCGCCTTTCTAACTATGTTGGACGATGGGGAGGTATGCGTGGGGGGCGCCAGCCTGAACCAGCAAGCCGTGTATGGCGCTGATGTCATCTCCAGGTTAGCAGCAGCTCTATACAGCCAGGCCGATGCTGAACGGCTTCACCGGTTGGCCGTATCTTCCATTAACCAGGCCATCGATTCCATAAAACTGTCTAATAGAATTCGAAATCGCATCGAGCGGGCAGTCGTTGTCGGCAATCCCGCGATGCATCACTTGTTGGCCATGCTCCCTGTCGACAATCTGGCGGTTATGCCCTTCCAGCCATTTCGTACCGACCCCATTGACGATGCATCAAATCTCCTGGAAGGGATCCTGCCAGATAACACCCTGGTCTCTCTCCCGCCATTGATCGGCGGGTTTGTAGGATCGGACGCGCTAGCCTGTCTGGCCCACTTTCGATTTGACGAAGCGACGCAGCCGATGGCAGCCGTAGATTTAGGAACAAACGGCGAAATCATGGTGACCGATGGGGACCGCATCTTAGCCGCCTCGACGGCCGCCGGGCCAGCTTTCGAAGGTGTTAATATCTCCTGTGGTTCTAGAGCTGTGGATGGAGCGGTCACCCGGGTATCCCTGGAGGGGGAGCAGCTGCTATTAGAGACTATAAGCGATGAAGATCCAATCGGTCTCACCGGTTCAGGTTTATTGAGCGCCATTCAAACTTTGCGCCAGGCAAATGCAATCGAAGCCAATGGCCGAATCAATTATGATTCATGGTTAGTCAAGCGGAATCCCGCAATAGATAGCCATAATGGACGGGCAATACCGTTGACGCCGGCCGGCGACCTGCAGCTTTCTCAAATGGATATCCGCGAACTTCAAAAAGCCAAGGGCGCTATTCGGGCGGCCATCGATATCTTGATGGATGAGTTAAGTCTGCAGCCTGATGACATGGAACGGGTTATCCTAACCGGTTCCTTTGGCGGTCAGGTGGATGTCGAAGCTGCGCTGGTGATCGGCATGCTTCCGCCGGTGCGTTTCGAAGCGGTTGAAAACATTCCTAATGGCGCCGGCTTTGGAGCTGCGAGCTTCCTGTCAGACGATGGGTTTGCCAGGGCGACTCGTATCGTCCAGACAGCCGAACAGATCGACCTTGATACCAACGCCGATTTCATCAATCGTTTCATCGATAGCCTGGCGCTGATGCCTTAGCAACTTTTAGCCACGTTTCTTGAAGTGAACTATTATTGAGTCGACTTTGGAATGATCGACGACAGTGCCCCAACATGCCCTAGAATTTATCTTGATTCTGTCCGAGTGTGACAACCATGAATAATCTTGAGGTAACAATACAGCGTCTGCAACAATACGAAGATGCTCAGCAGGCCTATTGCTGTATGACCGAGGTGCCGACGCCCTGGCCCGGCGCGTTGTGCGCTTGCCGGGATTGGATGAGCCAAAACTTGGGTCGCTACGTCGAGGGGTACCATCTGTGGTTAAAGGAAGGGGACGTAGTTGGCCATCTTTAATACGCACCGGCCGAGCGCGCTCTCATTCCATATAAAGTGGAGAGCAAGGTGGCGGTGATGTATTGCGAGTGGGTACAGCAGTGATACCAAAAGCAGGGCTATGGCCACTTCATGTTTGACACATTTTTCAAGGATGTGGAAACGAGGGGGGCCAAGGGTGGTTTGGTAGAAGGCACAGATATCGAGGGCCAAATGCATATAGACCCCTATCTCTCCCGAGGCTTCTCAGTACTTCTCGAGCAAGGACATCAGAAACTGCTTTACCGGCCGATCGGCCAGGCCGAAATCAGGGTTGAAACGCCGCAACCCCAAATTCGCCCTCGCACAGGATCAAGTTGAATCCGAATCACTCTAGATTTACTGTAACCGGCAGATTCATGCCACGACCTGAAGCAATAGAGGCATTGATAAACGTGGTTCCGTTCCGCTCCTTCTGTCCATAACTCGCATGTATGTGACCAAAACAATGCACGTTTGGTCGTACTGCTATTCCTCTTTCTGCTAGATGGAAACATCCCAAATGCGTTGCCGAGTTGTTGGATGCTGCTGGTATGTGGTTGTTAGTCGGGGGAACGCCAAAGCAAGATGAAACCCACTTGTACGCAACCAAAAGCCCCTCCAAGAACTCTTATGGCGGGGCATCTTTCTTTCTACCTCTAGTACCCAAAACGGACCTGCTTCGAACCGCTTCTTCCGCTCAAATCAATTGTTGGATCGCTAACCAGCTCAAACGGCCAAACGGTTGTTCGCCTCAAGGATATGGTCCTGCCTTCAAGGTTAACTATAGTCCGGTTGCTCGATATCTCTAGAAGCTTCTGGCGGGTTCTGGGTGTTCTGACTGTAGTTTATTTCCAGGACCAGCTGTCTGGATTCCAGTGCAAGTACCTCGCTTCTCCGGTTAGTATCGGATCAAGGAACTCCTTGATACGCATGTACGATGATTCGAGGCTGTATCCAGAGAGGCCGACCTCATCAGTCAGGCGCTTGAACCCCCCTTCCCAAGTTCGAGGTGGTGGTGGAACCAGGTGGGGAATATCCTGGTCGCCTGCGTTTCGAAAAGTCAATTCGATGGCGACCGTCAACATCTGCCCCGATTTTGCACCCATTTCGGCCAATAGGATCATGTCAATGAAATCCTTGATTCGCGAACTCGCCCCAGTAGTGTATGGTCTGGCATAAGCGTGGCATTTTTCGGCTAGCTGCTGTGTGATTGGATAGCAAGGAACGACAACAGGATCGATCTCAGCGAACGACAGCAAATCCGGCGTGGCCAGGTATTCCATCGCTTCAGCTAGCGGATCGCCAACACCAACATCAATGTGAAAC